>Ga0209829_10000106_pt1 | contig 71189 bp, 51 predicted proteins | sample C_140205_EF_Meta_FD_187311 | JGI IMG/M metagenome (GOLD analysis project Ga0209829, IMG submission 187311) | Freshwater microbial communities from Lake Croche, Canada to study carbon cycling - C_140205_EF_MetaG (SPAdes) (version 2) | ecosystem: Environmental > Aquatic > Freshwater > Lake...
CAGTGTTACGAGTTCAAACTTGGGTGGCGTTCTCTATGTTCTGCCCTGGCTTGGTTTGCAGGCCAACTACTCCGAAAACTTTGGGTTGCCCACGTCTGGAGTTAACAAATACGACGGCGCCGGATTTACCCCGCCCAAGGGCAAAGGATCTGACCTTGGGGTGAAGTTGTCACTCGCGCAGAATAAACTCTACGCCGTGATCACCCGCTATGAGTCATCGCAAGTCGACCGCATCATTGGCGGAGGAAATTTGACCGAGATTCGCCGGATCTGGACCAATCTGGGTGCGACGGAAGATGCGAAGATCAACTTTAACTATCGCGATACCGAGGACATTGAAGCCAAAGGTTGGGAGGCGGAAATCGTCGCCAATCCGTTGCCGAACCTTCGGCTCACCGCCAACTACGCGCGGCCCGATGCGACGATCATTCAGCAGCGCCCCGGGCAGCAGGCCTATGTCTCACAGAATATCGCCGCGTGGACTGCCGCCGGCGCGTTGGCGGCCCCCACGGGTGCGGTGATCAATCCGACGCAGATCCGGGCGGACATTTTGACCATCAACAATGCCCTGGAGGGCATTGCCAAAGGCGCGACCAATAATAGCACCTTCCGCAATAGCACCAATTTTTACGGCACCTATTCGGTGTCGGGCGGCCCGCTCAAGGGACTGAGTGTTGGTGGCGGGGGCAATCACCGTGGCACGCGCAAGATCGGCAGCCGTGATGCGCGCCTGAAGTTCAACACGACCGCACCGACGGCTACGCAGATTCGCGAAGCGGCTTTCGATTATCTCTACGCGCCCTCGACGTTTGAGGCGACAATGCACGCGAGCTACGATTACCGTTTCACGCAAAAGGTCCGCGCTCGTTTCCAACTCAACGTCTCGAATCTCCTCAATACGAAGGACCTCGTGATTACGAGTTTTGGCACCTACACGGTTGGCGGCGTCGGCACCACGATCGCTCAAGCGGACAATAGCTTCTACTATATCAATCCACGGAAGATGACGTTGAGCGCGACGTTCAATTTCTGATTGGGCGTTTAGTTTTCTAGGCCACTGGGCCGTGCGTTCGCGCCCGGCCCATTTTTTATGCAGCCATGACGGATGACGCCGGAGCCTATCGCAGTCTTGAATTCTCCCCGCTGAGCGATTGGCTTTCGACCGATGGCGAACCATCCCACCACCGTCGGCGCACAGGAGCATACCTACGACGCCATTGTTATTGGCTCCGGTATCAGCGGCGGTTGGGCCGCGAAGGAATTGTGCGAGGCCGGCCTGCGCACGCTTGTGCTCGAGCGGGGGCGCGACGTGCAGCACCTCACCGATTACCCGACGGCGCTGAAAAATCCGTGGGACTTCCCGCATCGCGGAAAATTGCCGCAGTCCGTCGTCAGCGAGAATCCCATCGCGAAAAAATGTTACGCCTTCGACGAGGCGACGGCGCATTTTTTCGTGAAGGACAAAGAGCATCCCTACGTGCAGGAGAAGCCGTATGATTGGATTCGCGGTTATCAGGTCGGCGGAAAATCCCTCATCTGGGCGCGGCAGACGCAGCGGTGGAGTAAATTCGATTTCGAAGGCGCGGTGCGCGATGGGATCGCCGATTGGCCGATCGGCTACGACGACCTCGCGCCGTGGTATTCTCACGTGGAAAAATTTGCCGGCATCAGCGGTAACTACGATGGCCTCGAGACGTTGCCCGATGGGGAGTTTCTCCCGGCTTGGGAGATGAACGACGTGGAAAAACACGCGCAGGGAAAAATCATGGCGGCGTTCCCCGGGCGTCACGTGATTCAAGGACGTTGTGCGCATCTCACGGCGCCAAAGCCGGAGCACTACGCGGCGGGTCGTGGTCAATGTCAGGCGCGTAACTTGTGTTACCGTGGTTGTCCCTTCGGCGCGTATTTCAGCTCGAACTCGTCAACGCTCCCGGCGGCAGCGAAAACCGGAAAACTCACGGTGCGCCCTCATTCGGTGGTTGAATCGATTCTGCACGACGAGGCGACGGGCAAGGCACGAGGCGTGCGGGTGATCGACGGGCAGACGAAGCAGACGACGGAATTTTTCGCGCGGGTCGTGTTCGTGAACGCGGCGTGTCTCAATACGAATCTCATTTTGCTGAATTCAAAGTCGCCGCGGTTCCCCGCCGGACTGGGCAACGACAGCGGGCTGCTCGGGCAGTATGTCGCCTTTCACAATTATCGCGGGAGCATCAGCGCGGCGATGGAAGGTTTTGCGGATTCGTATTATTCGGGGCGGCGGCCGACGCAGCTCATGATGCCGAATTTCCGGAATGTGCGGAAGCAGGAGGCCGACTTGGATTTTCAGCGTGGCTACATGGTGTTCTTCGGCGCCTCCCGCAGCGGTTGGCAGCAGGGCAACGGGACGAAAGGCGTCGGCGCGGCGTTCAAGGAACAGATCACGCGGCCGGGTCCATGGGGAATCTCGATGATGATGCAGGGCGAGACCGTGCCGCGGAAAGAAAACCACGTGCGACTCTCCACGGAGCAGCAAGATGGGTGGGGTGTGCCACAATTGGTGACGTCAATCGGTTACCACGACAACGACGAGAAAGTGCTGCGGGATTTTCACGCACGCGGTGAAGAAATGCTGGCGGCGGCCGGGGCGAAAAACATCCGGAAGAACGATTCGAAACAGAATCCGGGGCTCGATATTCACGAAATGGGCGGCGTGCGCATGGGGCGTGATCCGAAGGCGTCGTTGCTCAACCGGTGGAACCAGCTCCACGCGTGTGAGAACGTATTTGTGACCGACGGAGCAAGCATGGCGTCGACGGGCACGCAGAATCCGTCGCTCACGTTTATGGCGCTCGCGGCGCGCGCCGCACATCATGCCGTCGCGGAAATGAAGAAGGGGCGTTTATGAACCGCGCGATGAATCGCCGTGACGCCATACGGCAATCTGGGCGGTGGGCTGGGGTGGCCGCACTTTGGGCGAGCTTGCCGGAGCGCACGTGGGCGGCGCTGGCCTTGCCAGCGGGCTGGAGCGAAGCCGACGAGAAATTGCTCACGCTGATCGGTGACACAATTATTCCGGCCAGCGCAAATTCGCCGGGGGCGGGTTCAGTTGGGATTGGGCGCTTCGTGATCGTGCAGGCCGCGGATTGTTTTGCGGCGGGAGCGGTCGAGATGCTGCGACGTGGTCTGCAGGAAATTGAGGCGGAGGGTCTGCACCAGTTTTCGCAGACCTTCTCGACGTTGAGTGTGACGCAGCGCGAAAAAGTGCTCGTGGCTTATGAAGCGCGCGCGGCGGGCCCGTGGCGGCTCATCAAAGAGTTGACGCTGCTTGGCTACTTCACGTCCGAGGCAGGCGCGACACAGGCATTGCGCTACCTGCCGGTGCCGGGTGGTTACAAGGGTTCGTTGAAGCTCGGGAAGGACGAGCGGAGCTGGGCGCTTTAAGTCGAGAACTGCGGGAGAGACGCGATGCGTTTCTCGAAAGCGGTCTGCTCTGCGTCGGGCAGTCCCAGAGGAAATTTCGAGCTGCTCCGGTGCCAGCGGGCGAGCCACTCTGCACCCAGGAGCGGGAGGGCGGAGGGGTGAGATTTTGCTCCTTCCAGCCGCGTGAACGCGGCGGTCGTCGTCGATTTGGGGCCGGTGCCCGCACCTTCGGCGACGATCCAGCCGGTGCTCAGCAGCGTGACGCGCACGGACGTGGCGGCGGAGTAGGTGTAGAGTTCGGCGGACTTTAGTGCGCAGTGGGCGAACAGGCGGGCGAAGACGGCCGGTGTCCAGAGCGGCGAATCGGTTTTCGAAGAGAACGGATCGTAGAAAATAATCTCGGGCACGGGGGACGTTTCGAGGAAGGAGAGGAAGTCGCCGTGGTGTAGTTCCCAGTGGACGAGGCCGGAGGTGTCGTGCCAGCGGCGGTGGTTTGCGATGGCGTGTGGGGCGGCGTGGCGGATGTGCGGGAATTTTCCAGGTTCACGCAGGGCGAGGCGGAGCGGATCGAGATCGCGCTCGAAACTCACGATGCGCAGCGGGCGCAGCGCGGCCGGACCGTGGTCGGCCAGAGTTTTCTCGAAACATTCGATCGCGGCCATGGCGTTCGACGCGGCACCAAGGCCGACGTCCCAGAGGACGAGTTCGCCGTCGGCGCCGTCGCGTTGGAGGAGTCGGAGCGCGAGACAGGATTGGTCGACGTAGAGTTTTTGGGCTTCTTCGCTGGGGCGATTGACCGAATGCATGACCTCGCCGGAGCTGATCTGACGGATGCTGGAGAAGCCTTGCGGGCCGGTGACGATGTCGTAGTCGCCGAGTGTTTGCGCCCGGGGGAAGCGCGTCTGTTTGGTGGGCTGGCTCGGGTTGGCTTCGTCGGTGCGCACAAGTTCGACGCGCATCTTCTCGTAGAATGCGGCGAAGTCGTCACGCAGGATAGCGGCGCGCATGTCGCGCATGAGGCGATGATAGAAGGCGAGGTTGTGGATGCCGAGGAGGTGCCAGCCGAGATTCTCGCTGGTTTTGGTGAGGTGGTGGAGGTAGCCGCGCGCATAATTTTTGCACGTGTGGCAGTCGCAGTGCGGATCGATGGGCTGCTCCGAAAATTTGTGGACGGAGCGCGTCAGCTGGAGTTTTCCTTGGGACGTGAACACGGCGCCGCGTTGGGCGAGTTGGGTGGGGATGATGCAGTCAAACATATCCACGCCACGGTGGACGGCTTCGAGGAGGTCGATGGGCGTGCCGACGCCCATGAGGTAGCGCGGGACATTTTTCGGGAGATGGTCGGTGACGAAACCGGTGAATTCGTAGCGCTCGGCGTGCGTCTCCCCGACAGCGAGGCCGCCGATGGCGAGGCCGTCAAAGCCGAGGGTGCGCAGGAACTCGGCGCTCTTTTGGCGGAGATCGTGGTGGCAGGCACCTTGCACAATGCCGAACAGGGCTTGCTTGGAATCGCCACGGGCGCGGAGGGAGCGCTCGGCCCAGCGGTGGGTGAGCAACATCGCGGCTTCGGCCTGTTCGTGCCCAGCGGTCGAAGGAATGCATTGGTCGAGGACCATCATGATGTCGCTGCCGATGGCTTGCTGCATTGCGATACTCGACTCGGGTGAGAGCAGGAGGGTTTTCCCGTCGACGTAGCTCTTGAAGTGCGCGCCCTCCTCTTCCATCGCGCGCTCGGATTGGAGGGAGAAAATCTGAAAGCCGCCCGAGTCGGTGAGGACGGGGCGATCCCATTTCATGAAATTGTGGATGCCGCCGAATTTCTTGAAAACCTCGGGGCCCGGGCGGAGCAGAAGGTGGTAGGTGTTGGCGAGGACGACGTTCGCGCCGGTCGCCTTAAGGGTCTCGACCGTTTGGCTCTTCACCGTGGCTTGCGTGCCGACGGGCATGAAAATCGGAGTTTGCACCTCGCCGTGGAGGGTTTGGTAGGTGGCCGCGCGTGCTTTCGAACCGGAGGCTTCTTGATCGAGCGTGAAATTGAGACGGGACATAAATGCGGTGGGCGGCGTGAGAGTGAGGGTGCGAGTAAGCGGCAGAATCCAGCGCAGGCGAGCGGAAGTATGCGGGCCGCAGGTAATGTGATTTTTGGTGATTAACGCGCCAAAGGCGTCACGGTCGGCGGATGAAGATCAAATCCTCCGAATTCGACCGCAGTGCGCCGAACCTGCAAGATTGCCCGAATTCGCCGTTTCCGGAGTTTGCGTTCATTGGTCGGTCCAATGTCGGCAAGTCGTCGATCATCAATCTACTCACGGAGCGGCGGGAGTTGGCGAAGGTTTCGGTGACGCCCGGAAAGACCAAGTTGATCAATTTTTTCCGGATCAACGGTTCGTGGAACCTCGTGGACCTGCCGGGTTACGGTTACGCTCAGGTGAGCAAGGACAAGCGGGCGGAATTCAATGAAGCGGTGGCGGACTATATCGAGCAGCGGGAAAAACTGCGGCTCGTATTTGTCCTGATCGATTCGCGGTTGGAGCCACAAAAGATTGACCGGGAGTTCCTCACGTGGATTCAGGGCACTGTCCGGCCGTTCGCGTTGATTTTTACGAAGGCAGACAAGCTCTCGGCGACGCAGGTGCAGACGAACGTCGCGGCATTCATGAACACGGTGTTCGCGGGTCGGGCGGAGTTTCCGCGCATCTTTACGAGTTCGTCGAAGACCAAGCAGGGGCGCATGGAGATTCTGAAGTTTATTGATGAAATGCTCGCCGAGCGGAGGTAGGTGGGATGAGAGATGGAGTGGGTTTGAGCGGCGAAAATCTCGACAGGCGCTGGATTTGCGGCGGGAATCGCGCCAAATGGAATCACTCAAGACCCCGCTCGGCCGGCTCCGCGTGATCGGCTTTTGGGAGGGAATCTCCTTTCTCGTGTTGCTCGGCATTGCGATGCCCTTGAAGTATCTCGCGGGTTGGCCCGATGCCGTGCGGGTGGTGGGGATGGCGCACGGGATTTTGTTTTTGCTCTATCTCTGGGCGGCGATGCAGGCGGCCCAGGAGCGGGATTGGCCATGGCGGCGCACGGTGATCGTGCTCGTGGCGAGTCTGCTGCCGGCGGGGCCATTTGTGCTAGATGCGAAGATCTTGAGGCGCGAGTCCGCCGGCCAGTGATTTGCCCCGCCAGCAACAGCGGCAAAAAGTGCGTTGCATTTCGCCGCAGACGCCCAGACTGATCCTGCCTCTCGTGGTATGATGATCGTGCTTGCGAGGGAGAGCGGCAATCATGCCGACTCATTACCCGTCGGGTTCAGTCAACCTCCCAAAAATCCATCCCCATGAATGTTACGTCTGCTCCCAATGTATCTCGTCGTGATTTTGTGAAATTGTCTGCGGCTACTGCCGGAGCCGCGGTGCTCTCTGGTTTGAGCGCGCCCCGGGTTTACGGAGCGGTCGCCGGATCTGACCGGATTCGCGTCGGTGTCGTCGGTTGTGGCGGGCGCGGCCCCAGTGCGGCGCAGAACTGCCTCGATTCGGCGCCGGGCGTCGAGATTGTCGCGCTGGGCGACTTGTTCCCCTGGCAGGTGGAGAAAGCGAAGAAAGCGCTGAAGATTCCGAATGCGCAGGGGTTTTCGGGTTTCGATGCCTACCAAAAGGTGCTCGCGGCAGATATCGACATGGTGATCTTGGCGACTCCCCCCGGGTTCCGTCCGCTGCATTTCGCGGCGGCCGTGGCGGCGGGAAAACACGTGTTCATCGAAAAACCGGTGGCGGTCGACCCGGTGGGGGTGCGCTCGGTGATTGCGACCGCGCGTTTGGCCAAGCAGAAAAAACTTTCGGTGATTGCGGGTACTCAGCGCCGCCATCAACCGGCTTACATTGAGACGATGAAGCGTATCCACGGCGGAGACATCGGAGAGCTAGTCGCGGGCAATTGTTACTGGAATGGTGACGGCATCTGGTTCCGGGAGAAAAATGACCCGAAGTATCCGGACCTCGCCAATCTGAGTGACTTCGAGTGGCAGTGCTGGAATTGGTATCACTGGGATTGGCTCAGCGGCGACCAGATCGTCGAGCAACACCTGCACAATCTCGACGTGGTCAACTGGGCGTTTGGCGGCCCACCGGTGAAGTTCTATGGCATGGGTGGACGGCAAAACCGCGGCAGCATTGCCGGAAACATCTGGGATCACTTCGCCGTCGAGATGGAGTATGCGAACGGGGCGCGCGTCACCAGCATGTGTCGCCACACACCCAAGTCGACGACCCGTGTCGCGGAACGGATTGTCGGCACGAAGGGAATGTCGGATTGCGACAAGGGCATGATCAAGGGCGAAAAGGCTTTCAATTACTCCGGGGCGAATCCCAATCCCTACGTGGTCGAGCACACCGATCTCATCAACAGCATCCGCCAGGGACTGGCGCTCAATGAAGGCGAGCAAGTCGCCTACAGCACGCTGACCGCCATTGGTGGACGCATGGCGGCCTACACCGGTCGTGAAATCAAGTGGCAGTGGCTCTTAGAAGCGTCGAAGCTCGATATCTTCCCCAAGAATCCAGGCCCCGGTCCGGGGCTCTTCACACCGGTGCCGATCCCCGGAAAAGTTGAATTGATTTGAGCGATGCGTAGCCGTTGCGGGCTCGTTGCGGGCGATGAAGAAACCGACCCGTGACGAGCGCCAGCGGATGTGTGTGCGCAAGCGCCGCTATCGCACTCAAGGCGATGCGCTCGACGCAGCGCAGGTGCTGGGCCTCGCGCGCCAGCGGCACGCTTATTTGTGTCCGTTGTGCCGGCAGTGGCACCTCGCATCGACCTGAGGGGAAGACGTGTGAATTGCGGTGGAAAATGCCCTTGCGCCGCCGATCCGACTCCCGTCTTTTGGTGCGATGAGAGTCTGGAAGCAGATCGCGGGGCTCGTTTTCGCTATGGGTGGACTCGCCCAAGTATCGGCGGAAACTTGGAGCACCACGATTGGCGACCGTTGCGAGGGGAAGCTCAGCGGCGTTTACGGCAAGATGGTGTTAATCACAGGGAAGTCGGCCGCTACCCAATTGCCGTTGGAGCACCTCGACGACGCAGGACTCGCGCGAGTCGCGGATTTTCTCGCTGCAGGAGCGACTAAGAGCCAGGCGTGGAGTGCATCGACCTCGGCCGCGGCGAAAAGTTTGCAGAATCGATTGCAAATCCTGCGCGACGGAAAGCTGGTGGCTTTCGATCCGGGCACGCGACCAGAACCCGAGGTTTACCTGGCCTATTTCGGTGCGCTTTGGTGCGGGCCGTGCCGCAGCTTCAGTCCGGAATTGGTGCGCACCTACCGGCAACTCAAGGAGGCCGCGCCGGACTATTTCGAGCTAATCTTTGTCAGTAGCGATCGCGACGGCGGAGAGCAGTTAAACTATGTGCGCGAGGTTGGGATGCCGTGGCCGGTGATTAAGTTTTCCGCCCTTGGCCGGGTCGATCCAATCGAACGGTGGGCCGCGCGGGGCATCCCCAATCTCGTGGCCGTGACGCGGGAGGGAGAGATTATCTTCAAGAGTTACCGCGGTGACGAGTATCTTGGGCCCCAGACGGTGCTGCAGCAGTTCACCGATTTATTGCTGGCTTCGAAAGGAGACTCGATCGAGGTGAAACGTGGGCGACACCGCCTCGCCGTGCTCCAACATTTGCGGGCCGCCCAAGGGGCCGAAGCCACGGTGCGGCCCTATGTGGTAATCCTGGATCACCGACGCTACCGGACCCTGACGGCCACGAATATCATGGCTACTCTGAAGATCGACGAGCAAGGCCGGGTGACTGAGGCGAAGTTTGAACCGGAATTGCCAACGGCGATTGATTTCCAACTCAATCAAGATGCGAGTAGCTGGCTGTTTCTGCCGGCGGTCGAGCAAGGGCGCGCGAGGGCGATGAAGGTCTCCTTGCCGTTGCAATTGTCCGACGTCGTGCCGGCAACCAAACACGGGGGTTGACGAAGAGCGTCTACTTCGCGGCGTCGCCTGTTGACGGATTCCCCGCTAAGTCGGATAGCAGCCGACCGGTGTTCGCATCGATTCGCACGTGCACGCCCTGTTTGGAAAGGGTCGTCAAGACAGCTCCCTCGAGGTCGACCATGGTCGCGCACGGATCATCGGTCAGCGGCCACTCGGCCAACCACTGGAGGCGCAGCTCGCGATCGAGGCAGTAGAGATTTGGTATTCCCGGAAGGAGTCCGTGGGGATGCTCGCGCACGTAGTAGCAGTGTTCTCCCCGGCAAAACTCGACGACCGCAGTCGCCAGCGGCAGGTGGGCAGCGGTGTGGACGCCCTCACGCGAGAGCTGGCAGAGGGAACCGTCGATTACGGCGATGGATTGAGGAGGGGTGTTCACGCGACTGGGTCGAAACGGAAACAGGCGTCTGTCAAATCGGCGACAACAAATCCGGATGTTTTTTACCGCACGCGGGATAATCTTTTTCCTTGTTTGCAGTCCGGCGGTGCGACCGACTGTGGGCATCTGCCTCCTGATGGCCGATGCCCCACAAACCCACCGTGAAATGTCCCCTATTGGCCACGCTTCGCGTCAGCCTGCTTGTCCTGATCGCGTGTTTTGTTTCCTCGCCTGCATTCGCCCAATCGGCGCAGCTCGGCACAATCGAGGGCCGGGTCATCAACACCCGTAACGGCGAATACTTGGAGAAAGCGCGTCTGACGATCGAGGGCACGCAACTCGAAACGTTCACCGATTCTTCGGGGCAGTATCGATTCTCCGGGGTGCCGGCGGGCCCGGTCAAAGTGCGCGTTTTCTTTACCGGTCTCGATGTGCAGAGCGAGTCCGTGCTCGTGGCCACCGGGGCGACCGTGCAACGCGATTTCAATCTCGCCGCGGTGCAGAAAACGTCGGTCAAGGACAAGGAAACCGGGATCGTGAAACTCGCGGAGTTCACGGTCGGAGCGTCCAAGGAGATGGATGGCGCGGCGATCGCTATCAACGAGCAGCGCTTTGCCTCCAACATGGTCAATGTAGTTTCGGCCGACGAGTTCGGCCACGTGGCCGAGGGCAATGTGGGCGAGTTTTTGAAATTCATTCCAGGGATCAGCATGGACTACGGCGGGGGTGATGCGCGCACGATTTCCCTCGGCGGCGCGCCGTCGAACAATGTTCCGGTCACGATCGGCGGATTCAGCCTTTCGAGCGCGGCTTCTTCGGGCACGAGCCGCACGGTCGAGCTTGAGCAGGTTTCCATCAACAATATCGCGCGCATTGAAGTCTATCATTCTCCCACCCCGGAGTCACCGGGTTCGGCGCTCGCGGGCGGTGTGAACATGGTGCCGCGCGGGGCTTTCGAGCGTTCGAAGCCAGTGCTCAATTGGAGCACCTACTGGATGTTTCGTGATGCGGAGAAGAGTCTGAAGAAAACGCCGGGGCCGACCCGCGATGAGACGTACAAGATTCATCCCGGCTTTGATTTTTCGTGGGTGGTCCCGGTAAACAAGCGTTTCGGTTTTACGGTTTCCGGCGGCCATTCTTCCCAATATACCATGCAGGATTTTTTCTCCAACACGTGGCGTGGCGCGGGTCAGACCACCAGTGCGCCCACAATAGTCGGTGGCGTCATCACCAATCCCGGCGCGCTGCCTGACACCACACCAGACAAACCTTATCTGACGAACTACACGGTGCGCGACGGCACCAAGCTGACGAACCGCGACTCGCTGGGCGCGACCATGGATTTCAAGGTGGCGAGGAACGACATGATTTCCTTTTCGTTTCAATACGCGTATTTCGATGCGGAATTCAACAACCGCACCCTGAATTTCGGGATTTCGCGGGTCCTGCCCGGACATTTCGACACTCGCACGACTAACGGCGATTTTGGGCAGGGCACCATTTCGGTGAACAGCGGTGCTCGGCAAAAAACCGGCACGACGTATATGCCGACGCTGGTTTGGCGGCACAACGGCCCGATTTGGAAAGCCGACATCGGCGGCAGCTTTTCCCACTCGAGCAATCACTATCGCGACGTCGACAAGGGTTACTTTCAAGCCGCCAACACCCAGCGCACTAACGTCACGATCGCGTTCAGCGAGATCACCTACATGCGGCCGGGCAAAATTGCGGTGACCGACGCGCTCACCGGCCTGGCGGTCAATCCCTACCTTCTCACCAGTTACGCCATGAACTCCGCGAGCAGCGATATGATGGAGTCGTCTGACGTGCAGCGCGGGGTGCGGGGCAACCTCGGACGCGATTTCCGGATCCGCAATATCCCCCTCGCGGTCAAGGTTGGCACGGAGGTCCGCCAGTCGATCCGCGACATTCGCGGCACGAGCGATCCCTACACGTTTGTCGGCAAGGACAAGGTTCGCACCACCACGCCCTCGGCGGCTGGCAGTGACGACGGTGCGGGGCTCGTGCTCGACGAGATTTTCTCCCAACGGTTTGCGCCCTGGGGATTCCCGCAGGTTCAGTATCCCAGCAACTACGACTATTGGGAGCTCTACAGCGCGCATCCGGACTACTTCACGCGCGACCTCAACACCGAGTATCGCAATGCGGTGACGCGCTCGAAGTATGCTGCCGAAATCATCTCGGCCGCGTATATCCGAGGGGACCTTTCGTTCTTCGGCGGGCGCCTCAAACTTGTGGGCGGGGTGCGCGCCGAGCAGACCAACGTGACGGCTTCGGGCTTTCTGAGCGATCCGACGGGTAATTACCGCCGGGATGCCAACGGCGATGTGATTCCGCAGCGCGACGCCAACGGAAATATCATCTTCACTGGCACGGGGGTGAATCGGATTCCTTCGCCCACGTTGATCCAACCGACGACGATTCCCAATCCCGCCGGCGGGGCGGCGCTCTCGAACGCGCTCGCCATTTCGAAGCTCACCTACCTCGACCGCGGCCAGCATACGCAGAAGGAATACCTCCGTTATTTCCCCAGCTTGAACGCGAGCTACAACGTTTCGGAAAACCTGATCGCGCGCGGCTCGGTCTACCAGTCGGTTGGCCGGCCGGACTTTGGCCAATACGCCGGTGGCCTGACGTTGCCCGACACCGAGCTGCCCGCGAATCCGAACAGCAACCGGATCACGGTGAACAATGCCGGCATCAAGGCATGGAGCGCGAATACCACGAAAATTCGGTTCGAATATTATTTTCAGCGCGTCGGACAGATCTCGATCGGCGCGTATCGTCGTGATTTCCGGAATCTTTTCGGCAATGTCGTCTTCCAAGCCACGCCGGAGTTTCTCGCCCTCTACGGCCTCGATCAGGAGACCTACGAACCGTATTACGCGTCGACCAACTACAACGTTCCCGGCCTAGTGCGGATGGAAGGCACGGAGTTCGACTACAAGCAGTCGCTGACATTTCTGCCGAATTGGGCGCGCGGTGTGCAGGTGTTTGCCAACCTGAGTGCCCAGCGCGCCGTGGGCGATTCCACGGCGAGCTTCAACAACTACCAGCCCCGCACCTACAACTGGGGGGTGAGCCTTTCCCGGCCAAAATTCAACGTGCGCATGAACTGGAACTATCGCGGTCGTCGCCGCGGCACCTACATTGCCGAGTCGCCGCGCAGCATCGAGGCGGGCACCTACACGTGGCAATCGAAGCGACTCTACATCGACCTGAGCGGCGAATATAATCTGACGCGGCGCATCGGAATTTTTGCGAGTATGCGCAATCTCAACGACGCGACCGAGGACACCGAGCGCCGCGGGCCGAATACGCCCGAACACGCGCAGCTGAATTCCCGCGAGGACTTCGGCTCGCTCTGGACCATGGGAATCAAAGGGACGTTCTGAGTGGGTGGGCGCGCATTCCATTGGTTGCGGCGCCCGGGTTCCCCGTGAAATTGCCTACGCTTTCGCGAGACAGCACTGTTTGTATTTCTTGCCGCTGCCACACGGGCATGGGTCGTTGCGGCCAACCTTGATGGCGGCTTTGACCGGGGCCGGACCTTGGCGAAGCGGGCGCAGGAAGAGCCACCGACCGTCGATGCGGCGGAACTCCGACTTTTCGTGCAGCGCGCCTTCCTGGCCTTGTTCGGTGAAGTAGGCCGAGAAATCCACGTAGGCGAGGTCGGGCTGTTTGCCGAGTTCGTGCGAGTGCACAACGAGCTTGGTCCAGCGCACGGGTGACTCATCGGATTCCTCGACGTAAGGCAGTTTTGCGGTCGGCTCGTAGGTGACGTGCAAGTATCGGTAGTCTTGCGCGACGTGAGCCGTGTAGCGGGAGCGCATGAGCTCCTCGGCGGTCGCGGCGGTGCGTTGCCCGGTGAGGAGCGGCTCGCAGCAGGCGTCGAAGAGTTGGCCGCTGCCGCAGGGGCAGGGTTGTCCGCGTTGTGGTTTTTCGTTTCCGGTGGTCGATGAGGCCATGTGCGGAGTCCTAGCGGCGCTCGGGGCCTTTACGCGAGGCAGAAGAAAATGTGCTGACGTCCGGGAGTCCGTGCTCGCCGCATCAATACTCGGGCGAATAGCGGGGGAAACGGTCGGCTTCGTAGAGCGGATCGCGCAAATAATAAGGTCCGCCGCCTTTAATGTGCGACTCCGTGTAACTGAAACTGACGGCGAAATTTCGCACGGGGTCTTCGTAGGTGAGTGTCATGCCGCCGGTCTTTTCGCTGTAACCGCCGCTGCCGACGCCGTAGCTGAGAAAAAATGACCCGTGGATTTCCGGTTTGGTGGGCTTCGCCTCCGCGACCCGGGCACGGACGCTCAGGGGCACAAAGGTGGGCGGAGCGAGCAAGGTGCGGGCGAGGGTGGGGGCGGCGTTGCGGTCAACGAAGCCGTCGAGTTGGGCGAGTTCGGATTCGGTTATCAGGGCGAACCCGGCGTTGCGTTGCTCATCGGCGGAGAGGCGCTGGGAAAAACGGGCGGCCAGCGGCGGTGCATCGGTCCGTCGCGGAGCGGCTTGGACGGAGAGATCGCGGCGGACGAGGGCGTCGAGTACGGCCACTTGGTCGGAGGATAGGTGGTTGAGGCCGGCGGTCGTGCGGTCAGTGTTGGACAGCGATTGCGAGAAGCGCGCAGCGGGGGCCGGCTCGGCCGCCGGCAGGGGAAAGACGACGAGGGCCAAGAGTCCGCACAGGAGGGGTAGCGCCCGCGGTAGCATTGTGAAAACAGAGTGATGCACTCCAAGGGGAGACTCACGGATATTCTGATGGGTTCCGCTTCTTTTTCGTCGAACGGATTTGAGAACATGCGGGGGCACGAGACTGAGAATGAATTCAGGCGGCGTCCCCCGTTTGCGCATCCGGACTCCAGAAGATGCTGTCCGGCTCGATGAACGGGCGGTCTTCGGCGCACTCCTGCCTTTCGGTGAGGAATTCAGGGCGGAGGATCGGCACCAAGAAATCGTGGGTGGTGACGTGTGCGCGGGAGGCGGTGAGGGCGGGCAATTCGGCGCGGTGACGCAGAGTTGGCTGCTGGAATAGCTCGTGCAGGTGGCTGGCTCGGAGGGCGGGTGGGTTCATGGCGGTGTGGTGCCCGCTCCTGTGATCACACCGCCGAGGCCAAGAAAAAGCCCCTCCGGTGTGGCACCGGAGGGGCTAAAGTCGTTTTGACGATTAGAACCCTCGCGGCGCCTCAGTAACGGCGACGACGGATACGGATACGACGGAGACTGCGACCACGGAAGAGTGGGCGAAAGTCGAGACGAGCGTCGTGCCGGTTAGGTTCATGTCAGGCGCAGAGGAAAATCGGGGGAGTAGTCGGGTGTCAAGTCGCGGTTTGGGGATCTCACCAAGAGGAAATACCCTCGCCACCCAGGTTAGGACATTCACCCTTTGCTCCGCGCATGAATGCCCCTCCCTTGCCTACTGCCCGCTCGAAAAAAACTACGGTCAGCCCCATGAATCGGCGAAAATTTCTCACCGGCGCTTCGGCCGGTGCGGCGATGCTGGGGCTCGGGGGAGCGGCAGCGCCCGTGGTGGCCGCAGTGTCCGTCGCGCGGCGCCCGGTGTTGATGAAGGTCGGGCACCAGCATGATCACAGCGAGATGACGTTGCGGGCGCTCGCGGCGTTTGGCGTGAACAACATTTGCAGTGGAAGCTTGGGGCGTGACGTGGAGAAGGGCTGGAGTCTCGATGCGCTCGGCCGCCTGCGGAAGCACGTCGAGTCGTTTGGGATCAAACTCGACGCGGTGCCGTTGCCGATGGCGTCCTCGCCGATTGCCAAGGCAGAGGTGCCGGAAATTCTGCTCGCCAAAGATCCACAGCGAGACCGGGCGATCGAGGATATTTGCACGATGATCCGCCACGCGGGCCAAGCGGGTATCCCGATGGTGAAATACAATCTCACGTTCCTCGGCGTGGTTCGCACGGCGCGAACCACCGGGCGCGGAGGCGCGAGTTTGAGCACGTTTGACTATGCGATCGGCAAACAGGAGCCGCCGCTCACGGAAGCGGGTCGCATCACCGAGGAAATCTATTGGGACCGCATCGAATATTTTCTGAAGCGGGTGGTGCCGGTCGCCGAGGAGGCGAAGGTGAAAATCGCGTTGCACCCGCAAGATCCCGGCATGCCCAAAGGTCAGGGTTGGCGCGGTGTCGAGACGGTGCTTGGTTCGGTGGAGGGGCTGAAGCGTTTCGTGGAGACGTCGGCGAGTCGGTATCACGGGTTGAATTTTTGCCAGGGCACCGTTTCCGAGATGCTCGCGAAACCGGGCGAGGAAATTTACGACGTTATCCGGTATTTCGGCAGCCGCGGAAAAATCTTCAACGTGCACTTTCGCAATATCCGGGGCGGCTTCCTGAAGTTTCAGGAGGTGCTGCCCGATGATGGTGATGTCGACATGCCGCGGGCGTTGCGGACCTATCGCGAGGTCGGGTTCGACGGGATGATCATGCCGGATCACGTGCCGCAGATCGTCGGCGACGTGGGAGGGCAGAAGGCCTTCGCGTTCTGTCACGGCTACATTCAGGCGCTCATGCAGGTGTTGCGGGCGGAAACCTGAGTTCCGGCTGCAGCCGGCCCGGCGCGGCGGACTGTCCGTGCTGGGGGCGCTTGCGGCGGTCCCTCGCTGCCACGCATCTTTGGCTTCGCCCTTTCGTTTAACGTTCGTTCACCCAATAAAAATGAAATCACCCTTCAAATTCCTCGCGGCGTTTTTCGCCGCTTGTTTTATTACCGTCGCCGCCTTCGCGGCCGACGCTTCGCCCACCGGCACGTGGAAATGGACCCAGCCCGGCCGCGGTGATAATCCAGCCACTCAGCGCGCGATGAAACTCGAGCTCAAGGACGGCAAGCTGACGGGCACGCTCCTGAGTTGGCAGATGGGCGACAACACGATCCCCGAGGCCGCGATCAGCGACGCATCCTTCAAGGCCGGCGCGGTTGCGTTTACCGTGACGACGGAGTTCAACGGCAACAAGCGGGTCTCGAAATACGAGGCCAAGCTCGAGGGCGACAAGCTCACGGGCACCATCGAGAGCCCCGGTCGCGACGGCGCGGTGCAGAAGCGCGAATGGGCGGCGATGCGTGCCAAGTAATCGCGACCTTTCGCTCGTTCACCTTTTGCCTGATCCCGCGCCTTCGGTGGCGCGGGATTTTTCTTTGGAGGCTTGCGGCGGTGCCCGGCCGCGACCGAACTGTCAGGCAAGACGGGCGGTTGCTCGGCGCTGGCGTCGAGGCAGTTTCGGAAAACCGCCACTTGATCGGCCGCAAATGGGTGCTTGCCCGCTGTGCCGGACTCCTGTCCCTATCCCTTTTATTCCCGCTAAATCCGTCTTCCGGCTTCATGTCTGTTTTCTCCATACCGCATCCCGTAGCGCAGCCCTCCGCGCGTCGCCGTTATGCCATGGTGGGTCTCGGTTCCCGGCATGAATTGTATCAGGACGGCATTGAGAAAATTCACGCGGCGACCGCGCAGTTGGTGGGGCTGTGCGATATCAATTCCGGTCGAATGGAACTTGCCCGCCGGCGTTCGGTGCGAAACGGGGCCACGGTTCCGCCCGGCTACTTGGCCGCCGATTTTGGTCGGATGCTGGCCGAGACCAAGCCGGACACGGTGATCGTCACGACGGTCGACGCGACGCACGATGACTACTTGATCCGGGCAATGGAGGCGGGGTGCGATGTGATCACGGAAAAGCCGATGACGACGGACGCGGAGAAGTGCCGGCGCGTCCTAGAGACGCAGCGACGCACGGGCCGGAGTTGTCGCGTGACTTTCAACTATCGTTACTCGCCCCCGCGCTCGCAGGTGAAGGATTTATTGATGAGCGGCGAAATCGGTGACGTGTTGTCGGTGGATTTTCACTGGCTGCTGAACACGCACCACGGCGCGGATTATTTCCGGCGTTGGCACAGCCAAAAACAGAATTCGGGCGGCCTCTTCGTCCATAAATCTACGCATCACTTTGATCTGGTGAACTGGTGGCTCGGCGCGATGCCGGTGGCGGTGATGGCGACGGGCAAGCGTGAGTTCTACACGGCGACGACGGCGCGACGGATGGGGCTGACGGGGCCGCATGAGCGATGCAGCACCTGCCCGGAGCAGGCGAAGTGCGGTTTCGCGCTCAATCTCACCGCGAGCCCTTCGCTCAAGGCGCTCTACCGCGACCAAGAGAGCCACGATGGGTATTTCCGCGACCGGTGCATTTTCCGCGACGATATCGACATCGAGGACACGATGAACGCGCTCGTAACCTACGACACGGGCGCGACGCTGAGTTACTCGCTGAATGCGTTTAACGCGTGGGAAGGCTACACGGTGGCGTTCAACGGCACGAGGGGGCGCATCGAGCACGCGATCGTCGAATCGGTTTATGTGAATGGCACCGAGACGGTGCAGGGTGGTGTCGCCGACGGCGGCGTATCGATCAACGTGATTCCCCTGCGCGGTGAGGCGCGAAACGTCGTGCCGTGGAGTGCCGAGGGCGATCACGGCGGGGGAGACCGGCTGATGTTGGAAGATATTTTCCGGCCGAATCCGGCGGCCGACAAATATCTACGGGCGGCCGATGAGCGCGCGGGCGCGTGCTCGATCGCGGTGGGCATCGCGGCAAATCGCAGCCTGCAGACAGGCGCCGGCGTAAAGGTGGCGGACTTGTTGCCCGGTTTGCTGAGGCCCGACTATGCGCCGATGCCGTCGCGCACGGCGCCGTTGCCGATGCCGGGGCGGTCATTGTAGCGCAGGGCCGGGACTATTTCTTGGTCGGCGTGGGTGGCTTCGCTTTTTCAGTCGCGTCGGGGACGACCACGGCGGTGCCGATGTCGACTTTGCCTTCCTTGGCGAGCGGGGCGGTGACGGACTCGGGGAGTTTGGTCTCGCGGCCGAAGCGCGGGCCGCCGGCGGTGATCATCGAGGGGATGACCTCGGCGAGGGAGACGCGGTTAGAGGGTGTGCTCATTTTCGCCTGCCAGAGGAGGACCTTTTTTTTCTCTTTCGCGGCTTCGAAATCGTAGGCGGAGACGATCACAAAATAGCGGTCGTCGCGTATGTTTTGGAGGATGTCGTCGCGCTCAGAACCGAAGGCGCCGACGTTCTTCACGGTGTTGCCGGCGACGAGGGCGAGCATTTCTTTTTGGTTCCAGAAGATGGTCTGGGGATTATCGGGGTCGCCGGTGTCATCGATCTGTGGGTTCATGTAGCCCCAATGAAAGACGAGAATGAGCGTGGGCGCCGGCGTCTTGGTGCCCATGACGTAGTAGTGCTGGGCGGCGAGGGCCTTGGCGAGGAGCTTGGCGACGGGCGTGGGGGGCGGAGATTTTTCGCCGGCGACGAGCGAGCCAGATTCGCGGTAGCCGGCGAGCACGGGATAGTAGAACGCGGGCTTTTCCTTGGTGGGCGGAGAAATTTTCCGTCCGGCGTCGGTCATGTCGACCACGACATTGACGTCTGCGTCCTTCGGGGCACCGAAGCCGAGGAAGCCGGCGGACAGCGGGGGCAACGCGCCCAGCAGGGCCACGCCGAGCAAAGCGACACTGCGGGCACGAGTGAGACGAGGCGGCATGGTGGAGTAGGACGCTCTGGCGGGAGGGGAGGTTTCGCGGCCCCGGGTTGCTTCGCGGCGGATCAGAAGTCGAACTTGTCGATGTTGTCTTTGTTAAAGATGAAGGGCTTGCCGAGGAGGATGTTGTCGCCGGCGATGGTAAAGGTGCCGAGTGAGCCGGCCTTGAAGGTCTTCGCTCCCTTCTTGAGTTCGTCTTTCGCGACGGCGACGCCGGCGTAGATGGCGAGGTAGCCGAGATCGCCGGTGTTCCAGAGGATGACGCTGTCGGTGACGCCGGCGTGGACGTAACGTTTGTTTTCGTTCGGGAGACCAAGGCCCATGACTTTCACTTTGCCGGTCATACCTGCCTGCTTGACAGCTTCGGCCGCGCCGGGGACTCCGGGCGAGCAGATCGCCATGATGAGCTTTAGTTTGGGATTGGCGCTGAGGAGGGCGGTGGCTTCGGACTGGGCTTTGTCCTTGAGGTCGTCGCAGGGGCGGACGGCGACGAGTTTCATCTTCGGATATTTTTCTTTGAGGCGGGCTTCGATGTGTTTTTGCCACTCGCGTTGGTTGGCGGCGGTGAGGGAGGCGACGATCATGGCGAACTCGCCTTCGCTGTTGGTCAGGCGGGCAGCTTCGTCCATGAGACCGTAGCCAATGCCCTCGGGGGTGGCTTGGTTCACGAAAAAGGAGCGGGCGTCGGTCATGGCGTCAGCGTCAAAGGTAATGACCTTGATGCCAGACTTCTGGGCTTTGCGGAGAGCGGTGGAGATGCCCTCTTTGTTTTCGGCGGCGACCGCGATCACATCGACGCCGAGGGTGATCCAGTTTTCGACGATCTCGTTTTGCTTGGCGGCGTTGGAATCGGTCGGGCCGTCGAAGAGGAGCTGGATGCCGAGTTCCTTCGCGGCTTTGTCGGCGCCGGCTTTGCAGGAGATGAAGTAGGCGTTGCCCTTGGATTTCGGGAGCATCGCGACGACGAGCTTAGAGTCCGCAGCCGAGGCCGTGACCAGGGAACCGAGGAGGACGGCACCGGCGGTGCAGAGGTGGAGGAGGATTTTTTTCATGGGTAAGGGGAAGACGTGAAAATGGAGAAGACGGTGGGAGATGGGAAGACGGGGAGACGCGGAAGACCGGAGAGAGGGAGGGCGGCGCTACGTGGCGGGAGCGTGGCGGCGGGAGCGGAAACTAGACAAGATTTTTGGGAGAACGCTCGCGGTGAGGGCGAGGAGGAGGAGCGCGCCGGTGAGGAGGCCGGACATTTCTTCGGCGGCGTTCATGCGCATGACGACGGGCAGGCAGGCGAGGCCGTTCTTGAGAACGGCAATGGCGGCGACGCCGAGGAGGGTGCCGTGGACGGTGCCCGTGCCGCCGAAAATACTGGTGCCGCCGAGCACGACGGCGGTGATCGCGAAGAGTTCGTAGCCGGTGCCGGCGTCGGCTTTGGCCTGGCCGAGTCGGGCGGTGTAAATAATCGCGGCGATGGCGGCGATGAAACCGGCGAGCACGTAAACCAGGGCGAGACGGCGGCTGACGGGGAGACCGGCATAACGCGCGCCTTCGGGGGCGAGGCCGATGGTGCGGAAAGCGCGGCCGAAGGTCGTGCGGTGCACGAGGAGTCCGACGGCGAGGGCGACGGCGAAGAAAATCCACGCTTGGGTCGGGAGGCCGAGCCAGCGTTCCTGGCCGACGAAGAGAAACGATTCCGGGAAATCGGTATAGGTAATCGAACCGTGTGTGATGGCTTCGGCGAGTCCGCGGAAGAGCGAGTAGGTGCCGAGCGTGACGATGAGCGGTGGGAGCCGCAGGGCGGTGATGAGCGTGGCATTCAGGCCACCGGCGATGGCGCCGAGGACGAGCGTGAGGCCGGCGGCGACGGGGATGGGGAGGCCGCCGTCGTGCCAGAGTTTGCCGAAGAGGATCGCGCACAGGCCGAGGAGCGAACCGATCGAGAGATCGATGCCGGCGGTGATAATGACCGGGGTGAGCGCGAGCGCGAGCAGGCCGATCTCGCAGGAGTGGCGCAGGATGTCGAACTGCCGGTCGAGGGTGCCGAAGCCGACCACCACCCCGCGACGGTTAGTGGTGGTGCCCGCGAAATAGAAGAACAACCACTCGGCGAGGAGCACGTAGAGGAGCAGCATCTCGTGCCGGGTGAGAAGGGTTTTCCAGTCGCGGCGGGTCACGGTTGGGGATGGCGAGACGGTCGACATAGGATCAGCTTCCGCCCTTTCGACTCCGCAGGCCGTCGGCGACGACGGCGAGGAGGATGATGGCGCCTTGGATGGCTTTTTCCCAGTAGGCTTCGATGTGGAGATGCGTGAGGGCGGGAGAGACGCAGGCGAGGAGGAGCAGGCCGGCGAAGGCGCCCCAGAGATTGCCGCGTCCGCCGGAAATCGCGACGCCGCCGACGACGACGGCGGCGATTACCTTTAGTTCAAGGCCCGCTCCGCTGAGCGGTTGCACCTGCGGGGATTGGGCGAGGTTCATCATCGCGGCGAGGCCAGTCAGCGCGCCGATGAAGACGAAGACGAGAAACGTCACGAGTTGCGGGCGGATGCCCGCGAGGCGTGCGGCTTCGGCATCGGTGCCCACCGCATAGAGGAAACGACCGGCAGCCAGGTGGCGCATCGAAAGGGCGAGGGCGATGAGGAAAGCGAGGGAGGCGCCGACGAGGACGAATTGGCCGGTCATTTGGCTGAGGCCGAACCATTGGATGCGGTCGGGGAGATTCACGAATTCGCCCTGACGCACGAGGTTGAGACCTTGGCGGAGCGTGACCATGGTCGCGAGGGTGACGACGATGGAGGGCAAACGCAGACCGGCGACGAGCAGACCGTTGACCGCACCGAGGAGCGCCCCGAGCACGACGGAGGCGGGGAGGACGAGGAGGAGCGGCCAGCCGCGGGCGGCGAGGAGGCCGGCGCACACACTGCACACGGAAAATATCGAGCCAACCGAGATGTCGATCTGACGTGTGATGATGACGCAGGCCATACCGCAGGCGACGAGGAGGGTCGGGGCTTCGCGGGTGACCAACGAGAGGAGCGGTTGTGGCGAGAAAAAGGCCGGCGCGAAGATCGCCATTCCGAGGAGAACGGCCGCGAGCGCACCGAGCACGGATAGTTCGCGGAAGAAGCGTTTCATGCGGCGCCTTGCTGGGCCGTGCCCAAGGCAGCGGCCATGACGTCGTGGGGATCCGCACCGCCGGGGAGAATTGCGCGCAGCGTGCCGCCGCCCATTACGCCGATGCGGTCGCTCATGCCGATGACTTCGGGGAGATCGCTGGAAATCAATATCACCGCGAGCCCTTCTTTCGCGAGGCGGCGGACGATCTGGTGGATCTCGCTCTTGGCGCCGACGTCGACGCCCTGGGTGGGTTCGTCGAGGATGAGGAGCTTGGGCTTGGTCGCGAGCCAGCGAGCGAGGGAGACTTTTTGTTGATTGCCGCCGGAGAGGCTGCTGCCTGGGGCGTCAGGACCCGCGCATTTTACCGCGAGGTCCCGGATGAAATCGAGGGCGAGCGTGCGTTCGGCGCCAAAGCGCAGCCACGTCGTCGGGAAGAAGCGGCGATGGATGGCCATCGTCATGTTGTGCGCGATGGGGAGCTCGAGCACGACGCCGTGGCGGCGGCGGTCTTCCGGGACGTAGGCGATGCCGTGGGCAACGGCGTCTTGCGGTGAGCGCAGCGTGAGACATTGGCCGTTGAGCGTGATTTCTCCGGAGTCGGCGGGAGTGAGTCCGAAGAGGATACGGGCAAGCTCGGTGCGGCCGGCGCCGACGAGTCCGCCGAGGCCGAAAATCTCACCGGCGCGGACCTCAAAGGAAACGTTTCTTACCCCGGACACGCGGCAGCCTACATTTTGGAGCGAAAGTGCCACCTCGCTCCCAGGTGCCGACTCGGCGGCGGGATAAATTTGGGCGACTTCACGGCCGACCATGAGGCGGATGAGACCGGCTTCGTCGATCCCACTGACGGCATGGGTGCCGACGCTCTGGCCATCGCGCAAAACCGTGACGCGGTCGGCGAGGGCGAAGATTTCTTCGAGGCGGTGCGAAATGTAGATGACGCCGACACCGTTTTTGCGGAGATCGCGGACGACGGCGAAGAGCAGGTGCTGTTCCTTCTGGGTGAGCGATGCGGTAGGCTCATCCATGATCACGATGCGGGCACCGGAGCCGAGCGCGCACGCAATTTCCACGAGTTGCTGCTCGGGCATGGAGAGCGAGCGAACTTCCGCCTCGGGTGAAATCTCGGCCCCGATGCGCGCGAGCAATTCGGAGGCGCGGGATCGGCGGGCTGTCCAGTCGATGCGCGAGCTGGCGGGCGTCGACTCAAGGCGGAGGGCGAGATTTTCGGCGACGGTGAGGTCGGGGAACAGCGCGGGTTGTTGGTAAATGCAGGCGATGCCGAGGGCGCGGGCGGTCGACGGCGTAAGATCGGCGACGACTTGGCCGGCGAGGGTAATGGTGCCGCCGTTGGGCTGGTGAGCACCGGTGACAACTTTGATCAGCGTGCTTTTGCCGGCGCCGTTTTCACCGAGCAGGGCGTGGACCTCGCCGGCGTGGAGATTGAAATCCACGCCGCGCAGTGCGCGCACGCCGCCGTAATTTTTTACGAGCTGATGGAGTTCGAGGACCGGGGCGGAGGGCATGCGGGGAGCAGGAAGGACGGGCGATGGCGTCTGAGCGCCGCGCCGCTGTCAAATAAATCATAGCCACTTCGGACCGTCCGGCCAACCCGCATCGCGGAGAGCGGCGAGGTCGGGATCAGTGCCGGCGAGTTCGCGGAAATCTCTGTCGAGGGCGATCGCCCGCTCGATGCGGCGGCGGGCTCCGGCGAGATCGCCGAGTTGGCAGGCGTAGCAGCCGAGATTGAACTGGATGGTGGGTTCCTTCGGGTGTTTCGTTTCAGCGATGCGGAGAACCTCTTCGGCGGCGAGGATCGATTCGGCGCGGCGCACGGCGTAAGCCCAGGTGATCCAACCGCCCACTTGGTCGGGCGCCCGGCGGACGAGCTCAATCGAGGCATCTCGCAAAGCGGGCCAGTCTTGTTGCTCCTGATAAATGGCGATGCGGAGCACGAGGACGGGCGTGGTGTCGCGTTCGGAATGAGGGAGTGTGTCCAGTTCCGCGGCGGCCTCCGCGATCATGCCGAGGCCAAGGTAGCCTTGGACATGAGAAAGGCGCCATTTGGATTGCACGCTCGTGAAAGAAACGCGCGGAGTCGTCGGGGTCAACTGGCGGCCGCTGGCCGGTGGCAGAGGCACGAGAGAGGAAGTTTTCGCGGTTCAGAGATGGCGGTCGAAGAATGCGAGGATGGTCGTCGTATCGAACTCGTGGCCGCCGGGGTGCGCGTTGAATTGGAAACGGTCGGCGACGCCGAGTTTTTGGTAGAAGGTGGCGGCGCGCTCGGCTTCGGCGCGGGCGCCGGGCATGGGATTGAGGGCGCCGTCTTCTGCGCCGATTTCGACCAAGCAGGGGCGCGGGCAGATGAGCGCGATGGCTTGGAAATGGCCGAGGGCGCCGAAGAGGTCGCGGTCGGCGGCTGTGGCGGTGTCGGTGGTGGCGCGGGCGAGGAGCAACGCGCTGTCGCGGAAGTAGCCGGAGGGCGCGGCGACCTTGATGAAAGGAGCGAGGGCGGTCGCATACATCGTGAAAAAGCCGCCCCAGGAGAGGCCGGTCATGCCGACGCGGGCGGGGTCGATCTCGGGGCGGGTGCGCAGGAGCGTGCGCGTGCTCTCAATGATTTTGTGGAGTTCGACGCCGATGATGCTGGTGCCGGCGAGGCGGAGTTTTTGGTCGAGGAGTTCGCGGCTCGCGCCGGGGATCGCGGGGTCGCCGCTGTAGGAGCTGCGCATGGCGAGCGCGGGGGCCCAGACGGCGTAGCCGCGGCGCACGGCGGCGCGGCCGAAGGCATGGTAGTTGGCGCGCGTATCCAGATCGGCGATGGCCTCGGGGTTGCCGCCGCCGCCGTGTAGGGCGATGAGGAGCGGGGCGCGACCGGAGTTGGTGCGTGCGTTGGGGGAAAGTTTTTTTGGGACGAGGTAGAGGCCGTAGGCGTCGACGCCGTCGATCACTTCGATCCAGACGCGGAAGATCGTGCAGTCGGTGTCTTCGCCGACTGGGAGTATTTTGGTGACGCGGCCTTCGCGGGCGCCGGGCGGAGGGGTGCCGTAGGTAGCTTGGAGGCGGGCGCGGTAGGGGGCGAGGGAGCGCTCGTAGGCGGCGGGGCTGGAGAAATCGGGAGTGACGGAAGCGAGGGAGCGGTCGGCTTGGATTTGGAGGAGTTGGTCGGCGTAGGCTTTGAGTTGGAGATGTTGTTCCTGGCGGATCGGGAAGGATTGGGCGAAGGGTTCGCGGTAGGGGGCGTCGGCCGCAGTGGGTGCGGGTGCGGGTGCAGCGAGGGCGAGAGAAGAGAATGCGAGAGCGAGGACGGGAAAACGGTGGAGAGGTTTCATGGACTGATGCGTTGACTCGGGATGAGGCGGACGGGGCCGAAGAGGCCGGAGGGGATGGGGGCGTGGTCTTTCCAAGGCTGGCGTTGCGAGACGAGGATGTTGGTGCGCGTTGCTCGCTCGGCGGCGGGGAGGCGGGCGTCGCCGACGAGGCGGTTGTGCCAGGTGTTGATGACTTCGACGGCGAGCTGGTTTTCGCCGTCACGCAGGGCGTCGGTGGCATCGACACGGAAGGGCGGAGTCCAGAGGACGCCGAGGGATTTCCCGTTGAGCAACACTTCGCCGATCGTCCAGAGGTGGCCGAGGTCAAGTTCGAGGCGGCGGCCGGGGGTGCGCCAGCCGGGTGGGAGCGTAAAGGTTTTCCGATACGTGCCGGTGCCGGCGAAGGCGGCGAGCGCGGAATCGCTGGTGCCGGGGGCAGTCCACGGGGCGACTTGCGCGAGGGTGACGCGGGCGGGCACGGCGCCGAGGGGCGAGGTGAAATCGAGGGTCCAGTCGCGATCGAGGGCGAGCGGGGCGGGGAGGCCCGGGGCGGTTTCGGTCGTGGTGGCGAGGGGCGCGACGATGGAGCGCGCGCGGAAAATCACGAACGTCGAGCCGTGGGGGGCGAACGTGAGCGGGACGGCGGTGCCGGCGGGTGTGCGAGTGAAGGCGGGGGCGCGGCCCATGCGGGCGGTGATGGGGTCCCAGAGTTCGGGCGTGCGGTCGCCGGCACGGAAGGTGGCAGTCGCGGTGAGGGGGGCGGCGGTTTTGTTGCGGACGAAATAAATTTCGTCTTCGCCGTCGCGGCGGTGCGTGAAGTCGAGCGTGGCGGGCGCGGTGAAATCAGACGCGACGCCGAGAGTGGTAAGGACGCTGCGCGCGGGGACGCCGGTGAAGACGCGGCCGCGGCCGTGGGTGCGGGTGGTGCGCGTGGTGCCGTCGAGGTCGGCCCAGAGTTTGGCGGCGAGTTCGCGGACGCGGGTGTCGCACGCGGGAAAATTTTCGAGGCCGGTGGCGCGGGTGGGGCGGCGGCCGAGGACGGTGGCGCCGGCGGCGACGAGCGATTCGATTTGGGCGAGGACCGGTGGGTGAATGTCTTCGCGGTCGGGGAGGACGAGCAGCGCGTAGCTCGTGCCTTCGGGGAGGGTGAGGCGGCCGTCGCGGACGGTGAAGCGCGTGAGGAGCGCGTCGGCGTTGGTGACGTCGTAGTCGTAGCCGGGGCCGAGGGTGGATGGGTTCTTGCGCGGGAGGACGAAGTTCATGCCGTCGTCGCCGTAGTAGTAGAGGACGTCGGCGACGAAGTGGCCGCGTTGGAGGAGGAAGGAGCCGCGCGCGAGGTAGTCGAGAAACGGTTTCGCTTTCGGCCACCAGGTGACGCTGCGGCTGAGGTGCGTGCCGGCGCCGTAGACGAGGCCGGGGAGTCCGTAGTCGGGAGCCTGGTGCGTCCACGTGTGCCAGACGAAGTGGTTGCCGCCTTCGGTGAAGACGCGGTCGGCGCTGGGTTTCAAATCTTGCGGGCCCTCGGCCCAGTGGTGGAAGGAGGTGAAGGCTTCGAGGTGGACGCGGGTTTTGCCGTAGATGTGAGCGGCGGAGGCGGGCTCCTTGATGACGTTAATGGCGTCGTTGTCGGGCCAGAAGGGCCAGAATTCGCCTTGCACGCTGTCGACGGCGCCTTGGGCGAGGAGGGCATCGACGGGGGGCGTGTGGATGGGCGGACCGGGGCCGCCGGCTTCGGATTTTATTTTCAGGCCGGCGGCGTGGGCGACTTCGCGGGCCGTGCGATAGTAGGCATCGACGACGACTTCGCCGAGGGTTTTGCGGTAGTCGAAGAGGAAGCGCTCGGTCGTCTGTTCGCCGCCGATACGGGCGCCGAAGATGGTGGGGAGGTAGGGCGTGAGATCGTAGCCGCGGCGGCGTTTGAACTCGGTGGCGAAGACGGGCGACCAGACGCGGCCGACGACCTCGTAGCTGGCGAGGTAGAAATTCTCGATGCCGGTTTTGGCGAGGTCGTCGCCGAGTCCGGCGCGGAGACGCGAGATCACGTGGTCCAGGTGGAGGCGCGTGGCGGCGGGATTGAGATGGTCGCTGGCGAGGCCGTCGGAGGACGGGCTGGGGACTTTGAGTTTCTCGCCGGTGACCATGCAGACGTAGCGGAGGAGCGTCCAATCGCCCGGCGGGGCGGACCAGCGGAGGCGGCCGTCGCGATCCACGTGGGTGGTGACGTCGATGACGTCGGTGAGAGCGGGGAGGTCGAAGGAGGGGCGGCCGGCGGTGGCGAAGACGCCGCCGGCGCCTTCGCGGAGGGCGTCGTGAAGTTTGCCGGCGCTCCAGCCGGTGTAAGTGAGCGGGACGGGCTCGCGCACGAGGAGGGCGCCGTCGCGGGTTTGGTCGGCGCGGTGCGAGGCGGCGAGATTGCGGCCGGCGGCGTCGAGAACCTCGAGTTCGCCGAGCGTCCAACGCGGGCGCGCGGCGTCGTGGCCGGAGAGGAGGCGGAGGCGGAGGAAATTTGCGCGCGTGCCGGCGGGGAGCGCGAAGCGTTGCGAGCCGGCGGGGGCGGCGAGAGTGCCACGGCGGATTTCGGTGAAGTCGCTTTCGGCCGTACCGGTGGTGGAGACGGCGACGCTGAATTCGCGGACGGGGGTCATCGTCGCGGCGAGGGCGGCGGGGGCGTTGGGTTTGCCTTGGTCGAGGACGATGGCGGCGAGTTCGTGCGTGCCGACGGGATCGAGGCGGAGGACGAATTCGTGCGCGGGGAGGCGGCGCGGAGCGCGTAGGGCCAGCACGGCGACATCGGTCCAGAACGCGGGGCGGCCGTCCGCGCCGAGGGGGGCGGCACGCTCGGGAGTGGGGAACGGAAGCGTGAGATCAAGTGGGGTGCCGGCGGTGGCGGTGGCGGTGGCCTCGGTGGAGTAGAGGTTCATCGCCGCGTGCGGCGGCTCGATCCACGGGCCGCCCAGGTCCCAGCTGCTAATGACGGACAGGTCGACTTGGAGGCCGAAGGCGCGGGCTTGCGCGGTGGTGGCGCGAAGGTTTTTCAGCCACGCTTCGCTGAGAAACGCGGGGCCGGGGGGAGGCGTGGTGGCGGGATCGCCGCGGGCGCCCATCTCGAAGAGGAGCACGCCGCCGAGGCCGGCGTCGCGCATGGCCTTGAGTTCGTCGAAGGCGGTGGGGAGGTGGACGTGGCCGTTGAGCCAGAGCCAGTAGGTGTGCGGGCGGGCGGCGAGAGGCGGGGCGCGGAAACCGGCTTCGAGGGTGAGGGTCGGCTCGGCAGCGGCGGCGAACGGGAGCGCCCACGCGACGGCGAGCGCCAGCGGTAGGAGCGGCTTCACGCCGCGATGAAAGGCACGCGGCGCGGAATCGCGGCGTAAAGCCGCTCCTACAAAGGAAGCATTCATGCGTTTATTTCTCCAGATTGATGACGACGGTTTCGAGGCCGAGGGCTTCGCCGATGCGTCGGAGGGATTGGGCGCGGTGGCCGATGCCGAGGGCGAAGTGGTGCGTGGGGCCCTCGGCGACCCAGCGTTTGAGGAAGGTGCGGACGTCGGGGCGGAAGAAACCGCGAGTGTTGGTGTTGCCGGTTGCGGGGATCGGACCGTGGACGCTTTCGCCCTCGGCGATGATGAATTTGAATTTGCCCGCCGCGGTGACGCCGAGGCTGAGCATCGTGATGGGGCCCTCCTTGATTTTGAATTCCACGCCGGCGCCCTTGCCGGGTTTGCCGTGGTATTTGACGAGGCTGCGGAGGACGGGTTTGGCGGCGGCGATATTGATGTGGTGCGGGCCATCGTGGCCGACGAGCACGAAGCCTTCGCGGAAATCGATCGGGTGAAACTCGGCGAAACTACCACCGATGCCGAGGCGGTCCATGATGAGCATGGCGACGCAGGTTTTGAGGTCGGATTCGCCGCACATCGGGAAACCGGCGGCGGTGAGGAGGGAGTTGCCGACGATGAGGTTGGTGACGAGTTCGCGGAGGGGGCTGCCGGGCTCGCCTTCGTAGTAATAGGCGAGGCCGTCGAGTTCATGCAGCGCGATGAATTTATCGAGGGCGACGGCGGTGCGGGCGGCGATGTGCAGGTCTTCGTCGGTGAGTTTGCGCGTGAGCGGATCGGCCTTGGGGTCGGGGGTGTCGAAGAGAGTGAGGATCTCGGAGCTTTTCGCGGCGATCTCGGCGGGCGTGATGTCGCGGCTGACGCGGAGCAGATCGTCGGCCTCGGTCTGCACGACGTGGAGGCCGAAGGCGGCGGTGAGCGCGGTCTGGTCGGTCTGCAGGTCGAGCATGTGCTCGATGGGGTGGCCGAAATGGCCGAGGCGGGCGCGCTTCAGGTCGTGCAGCGCCATCGCGATCTCACACCACTCAACGAGTTCAGCGTCGGCGGCGGGATCATCGTGGAGCGTGCCGAGGATGACCTCGGGCGGGCGTTTACCCATGCGGATGGCGACGCCGGTGAACTCGGGGACGGAGCAGAAATCGTCGTTGGCGAGCTGCATGTGCGTCGTGGCTTTCGCGTAGTCCATCGCGGCGAGCGGTTGGAGGGCGACGAGGACAATGGGGACGTCGAGGCCGCGGATGATCGCACCGAACGTGGCGGAGGTCGCGTAAGTGACCATGTCGCAGAAGACGAGATCGAGGTCGGCGGCTTTGAGTTTCGGCAGGAGCGCGTAGGCATCCTGGGCTTTGTCGATCATGCCGAAGTTGGTGACGGTCGCGCCGGTGGCGGCGACGCGAGTCTCGAGAATGGCAAGTTTCGCGAGCAGCTCGTCGAGCAAGCCAGGGAACTGGCCCCAGTAAACGTGGTAGCCGACGCCGAAGAGGCCGATGCGCGCGGTGCGCGGTTTGCGGCGCGGGATGCGGACGATGGGGGCGGTGGCAGCGGGAACCGAGGAGGCGATGGAAGGGGAGGAAGCAGACATGGAGGATTTTTTAACGGAGCGGTGAGCGGCCGCTGAGGATGAGCCAGGCGAGCGGATACACGACGGCGGAGGCGAGGAAGATGGGCGTGAAGGAAAAATTATCCACGACGGGACCGATCACGAGGTTCGACAACATGCCGGCGACGCCGCCGCAGAAGCCGGTGAGGCCGACGGTGGTGGCGACGTCGCGGGATTCCACCGTGTCGCCGATGAGCGTCATGAAATTTGTGATCCAGATGCCGTGCGCGAACATGAGCACCGCCATGAGCGCGATGGCGAACGCGGTGGAGCCTGCGAGGGCGACGAAGAAGGACGCGGGGGTGAGGAGCGCGGCAATGAGCATGAGCGTCAGGCGCGCGCGGGGGCGGGACCAGCCGCGGGCGACGCACAGGTCGGAGGCCTGGCCGGCTACGAGGTTGGCGATTTCGAGGGCGACGAAGGGAATCCAGATGAGCGCGCCGATCTGCGGAAGCGACATCCCGCGCTCGCGGGAGAGATACTGCGGAATCCAAAACATGTAGAAGTAGAAGACCGGATCGAAACAGAAGCGGGCGGCGAGCAGGCGGCGGACTGCGGGACGGCCGATGAGGGAGCGCCACGAGGAGACGGAGTGGACGGTGGACGGCGTGGTGGCGGTGGCGGGCAGGCCCCGAAAGGCGAGCAGCCAGGCGATGAGCCAAATTGCGCCGAGGGCGGCGGTGGCGGCAAAGGCGCCGCGCCAGCCGACGTGCGAGGCGGTCCAGACCGTAAGCGGCGGCGCGATGAGCGAGCCGAGCGACGCGCCGCTCGTGACGAGGCCGATGGCGAGGCCGCGGCGCTGCGGGTCGATCCACTCGACGGCGCCTTTGATGGCGCCGGGAATCGCGGGGCCTTCACCGGCGCCGAGGAAAAAGCGCGCGACGCCGAGGGTGAGCGGGCCGGTGACAAAGGCGTGGGCGGCGCTCGCGAGCGACCAGAAGCCGACGGCAAGCGTGAGGCCGCGGCGTGTGCCGAGGGCATCGAGCACGCGACCGCCGAGCACGAGCATGACCGTGTAGCTGAGCACAAACGCGAACACGACGCGCGAGTAGCCGGTGTTCGACATCCCGAACTCGGCGATGATCTGCGGGGCGAGGACGCTGAGCACCTGCCGGTCGAGGAAGCAGAGCGCCGCAGAGAGGAAGAGCAGCGAGCAGAGAAACCAGGCCCGGGCGGGGGAGAGCATGGGACGGTGTGCCAGGGGGAGAGCGCGCGGTGTCGCCTCTCACGCTAGGCCTGGTCGGTTACCGGGCACCCGGCCGACGGCCGGGTCTGCAAAATAAAAGTCCGAGCGATGGGCCTCATAGATCCACAGAGAACGAGACGCGCCAGCTGCCGGGGGCGCGGGGTGTCACGCGCCAGAGGCGGGTGCCGTCGGCGGAATAGCGGAGCACCTGAATTTCGCGGTTGTTGAGGACGTTGTAGCCGTTGAGCTGGGCGCGCCACGTGGTGCGCTGGCCGAAGAAATCCATCTTGCCCGAGTAGCCCAGGAGGGCGTCCACCTCGAGGATTTCGGGGCCGTAGAGGGTCGCGCCGTAGATCGGGCGGCCCGCGGTGGAGAGGCCGGTGACGATGCGTTGCACGCGATTCTGGCTCTGCCAGCGGACGCCGCCGCCGACGAAGACACCGCGCAGTTTACCGGCGCCGAAGGTGTACCGGTTGAACATATTTGCCTTGAAGGGGCGGTTGTTGAAACCGAAGGCGCCGGCGTTGCGCACGTCGTCGATCGCGAGCTGCATGCGCTCGACGTGTTCCGCGACGTTGACGGGGCTGTTGAGCTGGTCGACCAGACCGGCGGGACTGCCGAACCGCTCGAGGTAGGGGCGGACCGAGGCGAACCAGGGATCGAATTCGGAGAAGATGTTGCCGCGCTCGAGCTTGGTGTAGGAAAACGCGCCGGTGAAGGTCCAGGCGCGCGAGGGATTGAACTTCAGGTCGGCCTCGTAACCGGTGGTGACATCGTCGGAGAGGCCGTCGAGCAGCGCACCGCCATAGGTGCCGACGGTGCCGCCGCGGGATTTTTGATAGATGAATTTTTCATTCGCTTCGGCCGTTGTCAGGTAGGGACGACCGGTGGCGGGATTGAGGGAGGTCATGAGCGCGCTGATGATGCGGTCGTGATCGACAACGACGGAGTTCACGCGGTTCACGGGGTTGCCGGGGTTCTCGCCCTTGAAATAGGTGAGGCGGGCGTTGAAGCGGTTGTCGAGGAGGCGGAGCATCACGCCGGTGTCGTAGCCCTTGCCTTGCACGGGACTCGGGACGTCGAAGTTGTTGGCGATGACGCGGCGGTTGGTCATCGCGGGCGCGACGTTGGTCGCCTGATTGGCGAAGAGGGAGAGCGCCGGGAGGGCGTGCCACACGACGCCGGCGGTGTAGGTGTCGAAGGTCTCGTCGTTAATCTGCAGATACTGGTCGGTGAGGACGCCGTCGCCCGTGTAGCGCGAGCCGGAGCTGACACGCGGATCGGTGGCGGCGAGCAGGGACGCGACGCGGGTGAGCGTGGTGTAGTCGTCGCGGCGGAAGCCGAGAGAAGCGAAAACCTTCTTGTCGAAGAAGGAACTTTGCGTCGCGAGCACGTAGGTCTTGGCCTCGGATTTGTTGCCGGACACGCTGCGGTCGGTGAAGTCCTTCTTGTAGTCGATGCCGTTGAGGCGGACGAGCTGGTGGTCCGCGAAGGTGCCGGCAAACCATGCGCGGTAGTCGGTGCCGGGGGTGAGGTAGGTGCGGTAATCGACGCGGTTGTTGGCGTTGCGGATATCGGCGTTGGCGATGGGGGCGTTGGTGCGGGCGTTGATGAGCACCTGGTTGCCTTGGAGCTGGGAGTTGGTGTTTTCGCTGCGCTCCCACATGGCGAGGATCTGGTGGTCGCCGAATTTTTTCAGGTCGAGATGGTAGAGGGCGGAGGCGCGGAGGGCTTCGTTGTTATCGGTGTTGATCGTGCGGAGCGGGGCGCCGTCGATGTAGTAGCGGCCGACGTAGGGATTGGGTTTCACGCCGCCGGTGGCATCGGGAATGTAGAGATTAGGGTCGGCCGAGATCTGAGTATCGAGGCGGAAGGCCGAGCCGGTCGCGGTCTCTTTTTGGTAGCTGACGTCGAGGAAGAGATTTTTGCCGACGGGCTGCTCGATGCGGAGGAAGAGGCGCCCGACGTCGCTGGCGTTGGTGGTGTCGGGGCCGTAGCCGACCGAATAGGGGGCGACGAGTTTGGATTGATACGGGCCGTTGCGAGCGGCTGCTTGCGGCGTCGCGGGGAGCAGCGTCTGGAAGGTGTCGCGGTAGATCGCGGGCTGCCAGCCGGGGACGACGCCGACGAGGGTGTTAAACTGCGCGGCGGTTTCGTAGAAGCTGGTGCTCGTGTAGAGATTCAGACCGCCGAAGACACCGCCGACGGTGTTGGCGTAGGTGTCGCCGGAATTGGTGACGAGGTAGTGGCGGTTGCCGGCGATGCGTTCGAGGCCGCGGGCGGCGGCGAGGTTGGCGTTGAGGGCGGCGGTGCCGCGGTTGTCGACGAGGCGCTGGGAGTCGGGAAGCGTCTCCCAGAAAGAGACGTTGTCCGCCATGTTTTGCGGGACGGACCACATGCCGGAGAGGTTGGCCTTTTCGAAGGAGCCGACGATTTGCGTGCCGGTTTTTTTGAAGGGCACGAGGCGCAGGGAGGCGGTGACGCGGTTGTCTTCGCGGTTGTCCCATTCGCGCCAGCTGGCCTTGCGCGCGTGTACGCCCATGACGCGGAACGCGACGCGCTGCGGGACGAGGACGAAATTGGCGTCGGCCGAGGCGCGGTAGTCGGCCCAGCGGCCGGCTTGCGCGGAGAATTTGTAGTGATTCTTGCGGAGCTCGGCCTGGAGCGTGGAGGTGTTGATGGAGCCGGCGGAATTAGCGACGCCGAAGAGGACGCTGTTGGGGCCGGAGGCGAAATCGAAGCGGCCGGTGTTGTAGGCATCGACGGGCATGCGCGAGCGAAAGAAATCGGTGAGGCTCGAGCCGGACAGGCCGCGGTTATTGATACGGGTGTTCTGCAGGCCGGCATCGACGTAGAACATCGTGGGATCGGGCCGGTTTTGATCGTAGTCGATGTTGGAGTTGACGCCGTATTCGAGCACTTCGGCGAGCGAGCTGGCGCCGAGGTCCTTCAGAAATTCCTCCGTGAAGACGGAGACGGTCGCGGCGGAATCCATGAGCCGGGTCTTGAAGCGATTGGCGGCGAGCGAGTCGCCGGCAGCGTAACCGACATCGCTCGCAGAGCTGACGGAGAACGGGCTGAGGACGACGGGGGCGGCCTCGTTAGCCGACGCGGGCGCGGTAGGAGCGGAGGCATCCGTGGATTGGGCCCATACGAGACTGGCCGTGGAGCAAGTGATCAGGGCGAAGAGGAAAGCGCGTGGGGAACAGGCGCAGAGGCGAGGAAGGCGGGGCAAAGGCGTGACGGGGTGGGGCATGACGTAGGCGGATTGGGGGGCGGGGACAGGAGGGGAACGGGCGGGAACCGGACGGACCCGGCGAGGCCAGAATGAGCCGCAGGTAGAAGCGGCGCGCAAGCCGCAATTCCGATTAGGAGAATGATGTTCGGATTAGCCGAACAATCGAAAAAATCGAACCCACTGCGGCCTTGTCGGCGCACGCGTCTTCGGCTGACATCGCGATGCTGAGCCAACCGCACGCCTACTGTTCGAACCCACCCATGATCCAGTCCGTCGAAAAAGCCCTCCGTTTGCTGCAAGCGCTCGACCTGCACGGCGAGTGGATCGGTGTCCGTGATCTCGCACGCCAGCTCAAGTTGGCGCCGCCCACGACGCACAATCTGTTGAAGACGCTCGTGGCGGCGGGCTTCGCGGAGACCAATCCCTCGACGCGTCAATACCGGCTCGGGCTCGCGGCGATCCGGCTGGGCGGCGGCTCCGATCCGCTCACGACCCTGCGGCAGTTTGCGCGGCCCTTCATCGAGGGATTTTCCGCTGAGTTTGACGAAACGATCGTCGTCGCCACGTGGCAGGGCGGACAGGCGGTGGTGGTGGATTGGATTCAGGCCGGACATCCGCTCGCGGTGACGCACAACCACGGCGTGCTCGATCGACCGCTCGTGTTCGCATCGGGCCGGGTGCTGTTGGCCTACCAGAGCCGAGAGGAGCAACTCCGCCACGCCAAGGCCAAGGAACTGGCGGGCCTGGGGGGCGGTGCGCCGCGCACGGCCACGGAGCTGTTGGGGCTGCTCGGAGCAATCGTGCGCGACGGCTACGCGCTCACGGAGAATGTCGCGAACAGCGGGGTGATCGCGCTCGGCGCGCCGGTCTTCGACGCGAGTGGACGCCTGTTGTTGTCCATCGGGTGTAGCGCGCCGATCTCGCGCACGACGCGAGCGCAATTGGCCCGGGTGCGCACGCGGTTGCTCGCGTTGACCGCGGCGATGACGAAGCGTTTGCGCGCGCCGGTGCCGGAAGTGACGACAAAGGCTTCGTGAGCGGCGGCCGATTTCAGCTCGCCGGCGGGCCGCCGTGGTGGGCTTTATGCGCGGCGTAGGCGGCGGTGTCGGCGAGCATGGCGTCGATGGTCGCGACGAGTGGCTCCAGGCGCACGAGACCGGAGAAGACGGCTTGGTCGCCGATGGCGTCGGTGAGGACGAAGGCGGGGCGCTGGTTGATCTGGTGGGCGAAGAAATCCCGGGTGCTCGCTTCGACGCGGGCCTTCACGGCAGGGGATTCGGCGGCGGCGCGGAGCCTTTTCGCGGGAAGTTTCTTTCCGCCGGCCTTGGCCGCGACGGCGGTGGCGGTGGCAAGGTCGCCGATTTTCTGGCCTTCTCGGACGCCGGCGTGCGCGAGGGCGAGGCGGATTTCGTCACCGGAGAAACCGAAATCACGCGCGGCTTCGGCGACGAGGTTGGGCGCTTCGTAGTGGCCGGCGCGTTCGGCTTCGAACCAGCCGGAGTTAAGCATAAAGGGTGAGCGCATGACGGTGCCGCCGCTGCGTTGATAGAACCAATCGGTCTGCGCGCGGGACGTCGGGAAATCGGAGGGGTGCATCAGCGCGATGCGCCATTCGAATTCGGCGCGGCCGGCGTAGCGGCTTTTTAGCTCAGCCCAAGTGGGCTCGACCCAAGTGCACCAAGACGAGAGGACTTCGAGGTAGTAGGTAACTTTCATGCGCGAAGAGCCGAGTGGGGCGGACGCTGGGCGTCAACGCGCGAGGGGAGTTCGTGGTGTGCAGTGGGCAACATTTTCCGAGCGGAACTGGCGGGACAGACGACCGTGGATTCGGCGTGACGTGCGGTGGACGAAGGGGCACATCTCTCGCGTCGGTGTGTCCCGGTTTTCGCCGGGACGTTTCGGTCGAACCCCAGTCCCCACCCCAAGATGAAAACGCGTTTTGCCTGCTGGTTGCTTTTGCCTGCCTTGCTCATGCCCCGACTGATCTCGGCCGTCGTGCCGACGACCGCACCCGTTGCGCCGGCCGTGGCGGATGTGATTCAGCTGTCTCCTTTTGAGGTTAATACGTCGAAGGATGTCGGTTACGTGGCGGAAAACTCTCTCGCGGGCAGCCGGATGAATGCGAAACTGCGGGACACGCCGGGCTCAGTCTCGGTGTTTACCAAGGAGTTTCTCGATGACCTCGCGATCACGGACCTCAAACAGCTCGTGGAGTATTCGGTGAACTCCGAGGTGAACACCGAGTCGCGGGTATCGGGGTCTGGACAAAATGCGTTCATCAATGCGCAGAATCTCAACGGTAACATCCTCACGCGCGGCATCGCAGCGAGCCAAGGCCTCGACTATTTCACGGCGATCGGGCCGGGCGACGGCTACCGTATCGGGCGCTACGACGACAGTCGCGGACCGAACAGCATTCTCTTCGGGATCGGTGCGGTTGGCGGGATCGTCAACCAGTCGTCCAAAACGGCGAGCGTGCGGCGCGATGCGGCGACGGTGCGTTATGGCTTTGGTTCGTGGAGCCGGAGCCGGGTCGAGTTTGACACGAACGTGGTGCTGAAAAAAGACCGGCTCGCGTTCCTCGTTGCGGCGTTGGACCAGAAGAACGAAGGGTGGCGCAATTTCGACTATCAGGACAAGAAGCGCATCTTCGGCACCGTCACCGCGCGGCCGACGGCGCGACTGACATTGACGGCGATGGGAGAAACCGGGCGCGATGTGAACGCGATCATGCGCTCGGGTCTCGATTCCGAGGAAATGCTCGCGTGGTATGACAACCGTGCGGCGAAAGGAGGGGATGCGGTCACCGCCGTTCCGACGACGGCGTTGCCGACGGCGGCGCAGATCGCGTTGGGTGTGACGGGACGCAACGGCGCGAGCGGCGGGCTCAACCGTCGTCTGACGCTGATCGAGAACAACGGCGTGTTTTTCGACGCGATCGGCACCTACCTTTCGGGCACCTATAACAACGCGGCGGTGCGTGCGCCCGATGGCAGCGCAGGCCGCACAGGCGGCACATTGCGGATCACCGATGCGACGATCTACCCGATCTTCAATAACGCGGCTGGGCCCGGCATGAATCGCGAGCAGACGGTGTCGAACTACACGCTGACGGCCGACTATCGGTTGTCGGACCGGCTGTTCCTCAACATCGGCCACAATTATCAGGAGACGAACGCGGTGCTGAATCTTATGGTAGGCGCGAGTCCGGTGTTTCGCGGCGATCCCAACCGCACGCTCGGGCTTGGCGGGCCCGTGAATCCCTACGCGGGCCGGCTCTATTTCGACGGAGATTGGCGACGCGACACACATTTGCGCACGTATCGCGAGACGCGCGCGTCGCTGTCGTATTCCTTCGACACGAAGTCGCGGTGGTGGGGGCGGCACAGCCTCGTCGGACTCGCTTCGCGATCGCGGGACTTCGACACGCGCACGAACACGTGGCTCGTGCTGGCCGGCCGGCCGTTCGGCACCGACGCGATCAACGCCAACAACCGCGTAACCGTGCGAAATTATATTACGGAAGGAAATTACGACACGTATCGCGTGGGCGACTGGCGCTCGTTGCCGGAGACGATTCCATTTGGCGGGCAGACCTACCGCTTGGCTTATGCGAACGATCCGGCGACCGGAGGGACGAACGCGGGCGCGATTCAGGAAACCGATTCATTGCTCGCGGCGACGCAGAGTCATTTTTTTAACGACCGCCTGGTTGCGACGTTTGGCTACCGCGAAGACCGGGCGAAACTCATCGCGCTCGGCTACCGTAACGATCCGATCTTAGGAGACGTGGTGGATGCGGATCCGGCGAAAGCGACGACCAATCGTTTCTCGGGCCGAACGCAGACCTCGGGTCTTGTGTATCATGTGATCGATGCCGTTTCACTCGTGGCGAATCGCTCGACGAGCTTGAGCGTGCCCTCGTTCAATCGCACGGTGTTCCCCGACGGCAAGCTCGCGGGTGCGCCGACGGGCAAAGGTGCGGACTACGGGGTTGGCCTCGATTTGTTCGGTGGCCGGTTGAATGCAAAATTCGCGTATTTCACCGCGGTGGAAAAGGGTGCGACCGGAGCGTTCATCGCGACCAATGCATTCACGAATCGTAATCAGCGTGTGATGGAAGCTTTTGGCGGCGTGCTGGCGGGAGCTGGGTTGCCGTTTTCGACGGGCCAATGGCAGGCGCTGACGGCGACCTATACGCCGAATGTTTCGGGCGGGCTGTCCGATTTTGAATCGTCGGGCTATGAGGCGCGGGTGACGGCAAACTTGACGCGGAGCTGGCGTCTGGTCGCGAACTATTCCTACACGGATTCCGCGCGCACCAAACTCTACAATGAAGCGTTCGCTTGGTATGGCCTGAAGACCGAAGCCGGCGGGTTGGCAAAACAGGGCGTGGCGCAAAATGCGACGGGGCAGTTTGTGATCGATCCGAGCGCCTACGTCGCGGGTGGCACCGTCGCGAAGTGGATCGAACTTGGCGCGACGCGACCGACGGCGAACCCGTCCGCCCTGACGACGAGCACCAACGTGACCGTGGCGCAGGAGCTGTATAACCTCGTCGACGACATCAATGCCTCGAAACAGGATCAGGAGAAACGCTGGGGCCTGCGGCCGCACAAAGTGAGTCTGTTTACCGCGTATGATTTCCGGGAAGGATGGGCCAGGGGAGTTTCAACGGGCGGCGGCTGGCGCTGGCGCAGCGCGAACATCATCGGCACCGATGCGGCGGGGAAAGAACTCGTCGGGCGACCGCTCTCGTATGTCGACTTGATGCTGCGTTATTCGCGGAAATTCTCGCGGCTTCCGGGCACGGTGAGTTTTCAGATCAATGTGAGCAACGTGTTCGACCACTCCGACCCGGTGCCGGTGCGGCTTCTGACGAATGACCTGGCCTATCGCCTGCCCGGCGGACGCGGGGTGCCCTACGGCCGGATTGATCTGGTCGATCCGCGTGAGGTGCGGTTTACGACGACGTATTCGTTTTGAGGTGGCGCAGGGTTCAAAGGGAAACGCGCCGGGGCGGGAACGGTGCACGCGGAAGTGTCGCACAAATGAATGATAGGCGGAGTTGCGGTTTCAGTGGGACGCTCAATCTTCGTCCTCCGCAAACTCTCTCCCATGGCCAAACCGATCTGCTATTCCACCAAAGCGTTCTCAGCCGCCAGTGCTTCCGCCCCGTTGGGTGCGGCAGTGATCGAGCGTCGCGAGCCGCTGGCGAGGGACGTTCAAATCCAGATTCTCTATTGTGGGGTTTGCCACTCCGACCTGCATTTCGCACGTGATGAATGGCACTTCACCCAGTATCCGGCGGTGCCCGGACACGAGATTGTGGGCCGCGTGACGGCCGTGGGCGGCGCGGTGAAGAAATTCAAGGTCGGCGATACCGTCGGCGTGGGTTGTCTCGTTGATTCCTGTCGCACCTGCCCGAATTGCCGCACGGGCTTGGAGCAATATTGCGACAACGGCATGGTCATGACCTTTGGCAGCATGGATCAGCATCTCGGCACCCCGACGCTCGGCGGGTATGCCCAAAGCATCGTCGTGACGGAGGACTTCGTGCTGCGGATGCCTGCCAATCTCGATCCCGCCGCCGCCGCGCCATTGCTCTGCGCAGGCATCACGACGTATTCCGCGCTGCGCCACGGGAAGGTCGGTCCCGGACAAAAAGTTGGCATCGTCGGCCTGGGTGGTCTGGGCCACATGGGCGTGAAGTTCGCCAAGGCTTTCGGGGCGCACGTCGTGCTCTTCACCACTTCGCCCAGCAAGGCTGCGGACGGCAAACGCCTGGGTGCGCACGAGGTGGTCGTCAGCACCGATGCGGCGCAAATGGCCGCGCAAGCGGGCAGTTTCGATTTCATCCTCGATGCCGTCTCCGCCACCCACGATATCAACGCCTATCTCAATTTGCTGAAACGTGACGGCAACCTCGTGCTCGTCGGGGCACCGGAGAAGCCTTTGCCCGTTGCGGCGTTTCCGCTGCTGTTCCGCCGTCGGTCCATTTCGGGATCGCTGATCGGCGGCTTGCCCGAGACGCAGGAGATGCTGGATTTCTGCGGGCAGCACAACATCACCTGCGACATCGAGATGATCCGCATGGATCAGATCAACACGGCCTACGAGCGCATGCTGAAGAGCGACGTGAAATATCGTTTCGTGATCGATATGGCTTCGTTGGCCTGAGTTTTTCGTGACTGAAGTGAACCGCTCACTCGGCGGGTATGACGGACGCGCCTCCCGCGTTGTGCTGACCGCACTTCGTGAACGTCGAATAGCGCGAGGCCACTCGGGTCGTTGGCGCCGGTGAGTTGGGCGGTGTAAGTGCTCGGCGAGAGGTTGAGGAGAAGTGCGGTATCACGGGAGGCGGCGGCGAGTGAAAACCCGCGGACTTGGGCGCAAGGTCGGTTGCGGCAAGGGAGGCGGACCAGCCACGACGGGTGGCGATGGACGTGCCGTCACGCGTGGTAAGAGTGAGCACGAGGTTGGCGAGCGGGCTGGTGAGGCCGAATTGGTTGAGGGCAGGGCCGCGGTCACGCTGCGCGGCGGGGCGGTGATCGTCGGCGGCGGCGCGCCGCCGGGGGGTAACGGGGGAGGTTGACCGAGCGCCAGGCTCGACGCCCCGAGCAGCAGATTCAGCGCAACAAGGAGGACGCGGCGGAAATTATTTTTTCCCACCGAAGAGGCCCTTGATGCCCTCGACGGCTTGCTTCGCGCCTTCAGCGGCGGCGGCGCCACTCGTCTTGCCGAGGTCGCCGCCGGCTTTGACCGTGGCGGCGACGACGTTGCCGGCGACCTGTTTCACGATGGCGGCGGTGAGTTGCTCCGGAGTGAGGCCGCCTTCGGCGGTGCCGAGATCGTTGAGTTCGATGTCGGGCATTGGGAGGGTCATGCCGGCTCCGCCGACACCGAGGCGCACGCGGGCGTTCGTGAGGCGAAATTTTTTCACCGCTACCTTGAGGGGCTTGCCGTCCTTGGTGGTCGCGACGGGGGTGGCATGCTTGCCCCCGCCGAGGGTAGCCTCGACGTTTTTGAGGAGGTCGGCGACATTGCTCGCGATGATTTTGGTCTCGTAGTTGATTTCGGGCGCGTCGACGACGATCTCGTTGATGAAAATGCGGTCACCGAGCAGAGAGAAGGGGGCGACGTTGAGGTGAATCTTGCCGAGGGTGCAGAGCGGAGTCTCGCCCCAGCCCTTGGGATTGCCGATGACGAGGCCGGTGAGCGTGCCGGTGCCGGTGAGCGGCGAGATGGACGCGCTCTGAAGCACGACGCTGGTCTGGGTGAGCTGGGGGGCGAAACGATTGACCCCGGCCGTGACGGCTTGGCCGAGGAAGAAGTGAAGGGCGATGACGGCGGCGACGCCGAGCGCGGCGAGCACGCCGAGAACGATGAGGAGTGTTTTCATAGAGCAGGGAGGAAGGGTGGGCGGACGGGGCGTGTGCGGCAAGCGCCGCAATCGCGCTTGTCAACGGGCGTGGGCTGCCTCTGTTTTCGCGCTTCCCACTATGGCCCAAGCTTACACCGAAGCATCGATCAAGACTCTCTCCTCGCTCGAGCACATCCGGCTGCGTCCGGGCATGTATATCGGCCGGCTCGGCAACGGCACGCATGCCGAGGACGGCATTTACGTGCTCATCAAGGAGACGATCGATAACTGCATCGACGAATTCACGATGGGCGCGGGCAAGAAGATCGAGGTCGAGCTCAACGAGCGCACGTTGCGCATCCGCGACTACGGGCGCGGCATACCGCTCGGCAAACTCGTCGACTGCGTCTCGATTATTAACACGGGCGCGAAATACGACAGCGAGACGTTTCAAAAATCGGTCGGCCTGAACGGCGTCGGCCAGAAGGCGGTCAACGCGCTCGCGTTTGAATATCGCGCGCAGGCGTTTCGCGACGGTCAGTCGAAGCTCGTGGAGTTTTCCCAGGGGAAACTGAAGAAGGACCATAAGATCGTGAAGAGCGACGAGCGCACGGGCACGCTCGTGGAGTTTATCCCGGACGAGGCCCTTTTCGGGAAGGACTTCAAGTTCCGGATCGAGTTCATCGAGGACATGCTGTGGAACTACGCCTTCCTGAATCGCGGGCTCACGCTCACGTTGAACGGAAAAGCTTTCCGCTCGGAAAACGGCCTGAAGGACCTGCTCCAGAAAAATCTCAGCGGTGAGCCGCTCTACCCGATCGTGCATCTGGAAGGCGAAGACATCGAGGTGGCGTTCACGCACGGCGGGCACTACGGCGAGGAGTATTATTCGTTCGTCAACGGCCAGCACACGACGATGGGCGGCACGCACCTTGCGGCGTTTCGCGAAGCGCTCGTCGATACGATCCGGAACTTTTTCAAGAAGGACTACGATGCGGCGGACATCCGTCAGTCGATCGACGCGGCGGTGGCGGTGCGCGTGATGGAGCCGGTGTTCGAATCGCAGACGAAGACGAAGCTCGGCTCGGCGGCCGTCGGCCCGAGCGGCCCGAGCCTGAAGGAATTTGTGGGCAAGTTCATGCAGCAGTCGCTCGATGTTTACCTGCACAAGCACAAGGAGACCGCCGAGACGCTGAAGCGGAAGATCGAAGAGAGCGAGTTGGAGCGCAAGGAACTCGCCGGCATCCGCGGCCTCGCGCGCGACCGCGCGAAGAAGGCGTCGCTGCACAATAAAAAGCTCCGCGACTGCCGCCTGCACCTCGGAGACAAGAATCCGCGCGGGGAGGAGAGCACGCTCTTCATCGTCGAGGGCGACTCGGCGGCGGGCTCGCTCACCGCGACGCGCGATGTGCAGACGCAGGCCGTCTTCGCGCTGAAGGGAAAACCGCTCAACACCTACGGCCTCTCGAAGAAAGTAATTTACGAAAACGAGGAGTTTCACTTGCTCCAATCGGCGTTGAACATCGAGGAAGGTCTCGACGGTTTGCGCTACAACAAGGTCGTGATCGCGACCGATGCCGACGTGGACGGGATGCACATCCGGTTGCTGCTCATTTCGTTTTTCCTGCAATTTTTCCCGGACCTGATCCGCAACGGGCACCTGTTCATTTTGGACACGCCGCTGTTCCGGGTGCGGAACAAAAAGAAAACGATCTACTGCTACTCCGAGCAGGAAAAGCAGGCGGCGATGGGAGCACTCGGCGCGAGCCACGAGATCACGCGCTTCAAAGGCCTCGGCGAAATCTCGGCGGGCGAGTTCAAGGATTTCATCGGCGAGAACATCCGCCTCGATCCGCTGACGCTGAATCACCTCCACAACAGTGACGAACTGCTGAGTTTCTTCATGGGGAAGAACACGCCGGAGCGGCAGGATTTTATCATTGGGAATCTGCGGATGGAGAAGGATTTGGTGGAGGTCGGCGACTGACCGCCTGCGAGGAAACCGAATTTTTCGGAGGGAGGGGTGGAGCGGTGGAAACATCGATACGGAGATCCTCAGCCGCGTGATGGAAAAAGGGATCGGGCCTGACGGCCGGCTGACACATGGCACCGCGCTGATCAACGACCGCCCGGGCGGCCTCGCGTTTTTTTGCCGGATGATCGCCGGTTTCGGCGTGAGCATCAAGGACCTCCTGCCCGACCGCGCCTTTTGCGGTCCCGTTGTGAGTGCGGGGCATCTGGTCTGCCCGGTCGAGAGGCGCGACGGATGGCACAGCGCGGCGCTTCATCGGGCGCTCAGGTTGAAGGGCCATCCGCTGACCGCATGGTAAGAGACCAGTGACCGCGCGGATAGCGGGTGCGTTCTTTGGTGGGCAGCCGAAAAAATGACCCGGTCCACCTTGAGGATGAGACGGATCTATGATTCGGTGGCGGGAAGAGCATGGCTTTCTCATGAACGACATTAATTCCGTCCCGTCAGAGCCGGCTTTGCTGGGCACAGGAGGCTTCCCTCCAGCGGAAAAACGAAGGGTGCCGCGCTGGGCGCGGATCGGCGTGATGGTGGCCGTCTACTTCTGCGCCGCCACCATGTCACTCTGGCTCACGGAGGATCGCAATCTGGAGGCGAGTTACTGGCTGCCGGGCGGGCTGGTCCTCGGGTTGTTATTGATCACACCGCCACGGGAATGGTGGACGGTGCTAGTGGCCATGTTTGCCGGAGATCTTCTCTACAATGTGACCGGTGCGGCGTGGCCGTTCGGATATTGGTTCATTGTCACAGTGGGTAATGCTCTGACGGCTTTGCTGGGTGCATGGCTGGTGCGGCGCCTCGCCACGCCGCGACCGGAGATTCGCACCGTGGGTGAACTTGCCGGGATCGTCGGCTTGGGCGCGGCCAGCCTCGTCGTGACCGCCACAATCGGGGCTTGGACAATCCAGCAATTGGGTGACCAAACGTCTTTTTCTGGGATTTGGGCCTCGTGGTTCAGTAGCGACCTCTTGGGGATCATTTTGGTCACACCGCTGATTTTGGTGTGGCGCGGAGCGTCGAGCCAGCAGGTTTTTTTTCGATGGTCTAAGCGTCATCTGGAAGCCGCGATTTTGGCCGCTGCGCTGATGGGGAGTGTGATCGCCGTGGTGAGCATTGACTCGCTGCGGGTGCTGCCACTGCGCTATCCGGTGGTGCCATTCGTGATCTGGGCGGCGGTTCGCTTCGGCCCCCGCGGAGTCACGATGGTCAGTCTGGTGGCGGCCATTCTGGTGGGTTGGTTTGCGATGAGCGGCCACGGCGGATTGCTCTTCAGCCTGCCGACGACGCATGAGCGTAATGTGCAGCTGCAGCTGGCACTGGGCTTCATCGGTTTTTTTGGTCTCGTCCCGGCGATCGTGATCGAGACGTTGCGCCGCACAGAAGCCGAATTGCGGGAGCAGAGGAATTTTCTGAAGGCCATTTTCGACAGCGAGCTGGAATGCGTGAAAGTGATCGGGCTTGACGGCAAGCTGGTGCAGATGAACGGGGCCGGTCTGGCGATGCTCGAGGTGGAAAGCGTCGAGGAAGCCCGGGCTCACGGTGTTTTGAATTTCGTGCAGGCAGACTTCCGGGAACGCTTTGTGGCCCTTACGCGGAAGGCGCTGGCGGGTGAACCTGGTTCGCTGATCTTTCCCATCAAGGGGCACAAGGGCACCGTGCGCTGGCTGGAGACTCACGCGACCGGGCTGCGCGACGGTGCCGGTCAGGTGATCTCACTGCTGGGCGTGACCCGCGATGTGAGCGCGCGGCGGCAGGCGGAAGAAGCGTTGCAGCGCGCGAGGTTCACCGTAGACCGCGCCACGATCGCGATTTTCTGGGTGCGGCGGGACGCCTCGATTGCCGATGCCAATGCCGCCGCATGCGGGCTGCTGGGATATTCCCTCGATGAAATGACCCGGCTACGGCTGCCGGATTTTGATCCGGAATATTGCGAGGAGCGCTGGCCGCAACACTGGGAGGCTTTGAAAGGGAGACAGTCCATCAGTTTTGCCAGCCGGCTGCGGCGCAAGGACGGCTCGGCGATTGATGTCATCATTAGCGACCACCGTCTCAGTTTCGGCGGCGAAGAGCTGAATTGCGCGTTTGTGCAGGATGTCTCCGAACGCCGGCAGGCCGAGCTCCGGATCGAAAATCTCAACCAACGGCTCGCGCTGGCGGTGCAGGGTGCGGGCTACGGGGTGTGGGAATTCGGGGTCGATACGGGCAAGCTCTTCTGGGACGAGCGCATGTATGCTGTTTATGGTCACACGCGAGCGACCTTCGACGGCTCGGCGGATGCGTGGCAAGCGTGCCTCCATCCGGATTCGCGTGCGCTGGTGGCCGAGCGTTTCGCTGCGCTCATGGCCGGCCGGCCGGCGGGCGATTTTGAATTTCGGATCATTCGCGCCTCGGACGGAGCCGAGCGGGTGATCGAGGCCAACGGCTTCTTGCAGCGTGACGCGGAGGGCCGGCCCCAACGCCTTGTGGGGATGAACCGCGACGTCACCGAGCAGAAGCAGGCCGGCGAGGCGCGGCGCAAGAGCGAGGAACAATTGAAGTCAATTTTCAGCGCGGTCTCCGAGGGCATCGTCGTTCTGGACCGGAAACTGCGCGTCATCCAGACCAACGCCGCTGCCGAGCGGATTCTCGGGCTCCCGGCGAATTACCTTATGGGCCGCACGGCCGACGAACGCCTGGCCCGGGAAGTCCGCGAGGACGGCAGCCTTTTCACGCCCGAGGATCTTCCCTCGGCGGTCGCGCTCCGCACGGGGCGGCCGGTGCGCGATGTTGTCATGGGCGTGCATCGGCCCGACGGCGGGCTGGCGTGGATCTGCGTCAATGTGGAGCCCCTGCTCGACCCGCAGGGCGAGGTCACGATGGTGGTGACCAGTTTTTCGGACATCACGGCGAGCCGCGCCCTGCAGGAGCAGGTGAGGCAGGCGCAAAAGATGGAAGTCGTCGGTCAGCTCGCGGGCGGTGTGGCCCATGACTTCAACAACATCCTCACGGCGATGACCCTGAACTTGCAGATCATCGAAATGGACCGGCAGCTCCCCGACGAGTTGAAGCCGCAGTTGGCGGATTTGGAGGCCATGACGCGGCGCGCGGCCAAACTCACCGAGCAGTTGCTGCTGTTTGCCCGCCGACGGGTCATGCAGACCCAGCCGTTGGAATTCAATTCGGGCCTCGCCAGTGTGCTGAAGTTGCTGCGCCGCCTGCTCGGCGAGCACGTCGCAGTCAACCTGAGTCTCAGTGCGGAAGCACTCTGGATTAGTGCGGACGCCGGCATGCTCGACCAGGTGGTGATGAATCTCTGCGTGAACGCCCGCGACGCGATGCCGGCCGGTGGGGTGCTCACGATCGAGACCGCGCTGGTGGAGGTCGGAGTGACGACCGCACAGCCGGAGGCGCGGCCCGGGCGCTATGCCCGGCTGCGGGTGACCGACACCGGCACCGGCATCACGCCCGAAGTGCGGGCGCATCTTTTCGAGCCCTTCTTTACGACGAAGGAAGTCGGCCAAGGCACCGGGCTCGGCCTCGCCACCGTGCATGGCATCATCCACCAGCATCAAGGCTGGATCGAGGTCGAGAGTGTCGTGGGGCAGGGCAGCACCTTCGTGGTTTACCTACCGATCACCCAGCCGGCGGAGATGGTGCGGGTCAAACCGGCCGGGGGAGAGATCCGTGGCGGCACCGAGACGATTTTGCTGGTGGAGGATGAGGTCGCCGTCCGGCAGGTAGCCGGGATCGTGTTGCGCAAGCTTGGCTACCGTGTCATCGAGGCCGCCAACGGTCCCGAGGCTCTGGCGATCTGGGCGCAGCAGGGTAAGGAAATCGATCTGTTGATCACCGACATGGTGATGCCGCACGGGGTCACTGGCATCGACCTTGGGGAAAAACTCCGGGCGGAGAGACCCGCCTTGGGCGTGATCCTGATGAGCGGATACAACAATGAGATTCTGAAGGGCGAGGCCGGGCGAACGGCCGGCGTGACGCTGGTGGCGAAACCCTTCGAATTCGCGAATTTCGCGGCGGTTGTGCGGCAAAAACTGGGGCCGGCGACCGATGGTTCCAAAGTCGGTGACGGCGGCGGAGCCTAGCGGGGCGCGGAATTTCTGGAAATGAAACCGGCCTTTAAATTCGATTCGCCGGAAACCGGCGCAACCTACTGGAGCTGGGTCGAGTCCTCCGACGTGACGGCGGCGCCCGGTCCGCGCCTGGCGCTGCACTTCATGACCGCAGGGCGATTGATGCCTCGGCAGAGCGATCGATCCGGTTGCGGCAGGCGTTTGGCGGCTTGATCGGCAACACCGACATGCACTTCGGCAACCTCGCGTTTTACCTCGGCGACACGATGCCGCTGTGGCTCGCGCCGGTGTTCGACATGCTGCCGATGCAGTGGGCGCCGACTCTCGGCCAGGCTGCGCTCGCGCCGCAGTTTGCTCCGCCGCCTCCGTTGCCCAACGAGCGGGAAATTTGGGCTCAGGCGGCGTTGTGGGCGGTGGAATTTTGGCGGCGCGGCGCGGCCGATGCGACGGTGTCGGGCGAGTTTGCGGTGATCGCGCGGCACGCGGGGGCGCAGGTGGAGCGGATGCGGGGGCTGTTCGTATGAAGGCGGCGCGGTGGCACGGAAGCGCGCTCGCCGTGACGATGCTGGCGTTCGCCGGTTGCACGACGACGCCGGCGCCGCGAGTTGCACTCACGGCGGTGTCCGTGGAGCAACGCGCGCGGGCGGAGGCGAACGTGCGGGTGTTCGAGCGGGTGTGGAGTCTCGTGGCGGACTGGCACTATGATCCGCAGTTGCACGGGGTCGATTGGCCGGCGGCGGGTTTGAAATACGGCCCGGAGGCCGCGGCGGCGACGGACGAAAAAGCACTCTACGTTTCGCTCGGTGCGATGGTGGGTTTGCTGAAAGACAGTCATACGCATGCGCTCTCGCCGACGCAGTCGAATGAGCGCCACACGCAGACCCGGGCGCGCACGGGCTTCAACATGACGCGGGTCGATGGGCAGTGGATCGTCAGCGAGCTCGTGGCGGGCAGCCCGGCGGAAGTGGCCGGTGTGAAAACAGGCTGGATCGTCGTTGCGCGGAATGGCACGCCGTTCGGTGAACGGAGCGAGGCGCGACCGAAGGAAGGCGAAGTGGCGCGGTGGGAGTTTCTCGACGAACGTGATCAGCCCGTGGCGCTGGAAATCGCGGCCCAGAATCTCTCGACGAAACCACGGCAGGAGGTGCGGGCGCTGCCGGGCGGATTGGTTTACCTGCGCTTCGATGCGTTCGACACGGCGGACCGGCGGTGGCTCAGCGAGCAGTTGAAGCAAAATCGTGCCGCGCCGGGAGTGGTGATCGACCTGCGACGCAATCCCGGTGGCGGGACAATTTCGCTGGGGATCACGATTGGGGAGTTTTTCGAGCGCTCGGTGGACTGCGGGACGTTTATTACGCGCGGCGGATATCGCGGCGGGAAAAGTTCATGGCAGATCGGATCGGCCCGCTATGGCGGACGGGTGGTGGTGCTCGTGGATGGCGCGAGCGGAAGTGCGGCGGAGATTTTTTCGGCGGTGCTACAGGAGCACGGGCGCGCGACGATCGTGGGCCGCAAGACGGCCGGGGCGGTGCTGGCGAGCTGGTTTCACGGTCTGCCCGACGGTGGCGAATTGCAGCTCAGTCGGCAGGACTACGTGACGCCGAAGGGGCGGCGGCTGGAGGGCGACGGCGTCGAGCCGGACGTGAAAATGGTGCGCACGGTCGCGGACGTGCGGGCGGGGCGCGATGTGGATTTGGAGGCGGCGCTGCGGTTATTGACGGCTAAGTAGAGTGATCCTGCGCCGCTGGGGGTCACTTGGACGTTGCTCCTTCGAAGTTGAGCGTTGAGGGTTCGGCCTGCGGACTACATGGGCGACGAACTTCCACAAAGGACCCCAGCGAGCGGTGAACTGACCGTCCTCCTGCGACGCGCCGACGCTGGCGATGCGTCGGCTGCGGAGGAGATTCTCCCGCTGGTTTACGGTGAGCTGAGAAAGCTTGCCGCGTCGAAGATGGCGCGGGAGACGCCGGGGCAGACGCTCCAGCCGACGGCGCTCGTGCACGAGGCGTGGCTTAGGTTGGGTGGCGAGGCTCAGCCGCAGTGGAAGAATCGGGCGCAGTTTTTCTCGGCGGCCGCGGAGGCGATGCGGCGCATCTTGATCGAGAGCGCACGCAGGCGGCACGCGCTGCGGCACGGTGGCGGCATGGAAAAAGTCAGCGCCAACGCGACGGGCTTCGATGTCGCCGCACCGGAGATGGGCGATCAAGAACTGCTGCAGTTGCACGACGCGCTCGATGCGCTCGCGCTGCATGATCCGCGCAAGGCCGAGCTCGTGAAGCAGTGGTATTTTGTGGGGTTAAGTTTAGAGCAGATTGCGGTGGTCTTGGATATTTCGGCCCGCACCGCCGACCGCGATCTGGCCTACGCCAAGGCGTGGTTGGGCAAAGAAATTCTCCGGCTGCGGCGATAGCGGGATCGATGGGGTGCGAGTGGCACGGGCTGGAAAGCCCGTGCCACGTAAGCGGAAAACTATTTCTCGAACCCATGGCGCTTTGGTGGCGCGCGATTTCGCGTTGGTGGTTGTGAGGCCGCTCAAGCCCGAGCGATCCCGCGAAAAATCAAAACCACTGCTCCCATGAAATCCAGCTCCCGCTCCTCGCTCCTGGCCCTCGCACTGTGCTTGCTCGCCCTCTCGCCGTTGGCGGCCGGCCCGGCTGAAACTTCCGGCCTGCAAGCCGCCCGGCCGGTCACCACGGCCGAGCCCAAGTATCCCTACCTCCAACGCCGCGCCGAAGCTCCGGCCGAAGTCACCGTGGCCTTTACCGTCGATGTCCACGGCAAGGTCGTCGGCGCGAACATCACCCACACCAGCAATCGCGACTTCAACGAGGCCACGCTGGCCGCCATCAAGCAGTGGACCTTTGCGCCGGCGCTGAAGGAGGGGAAGCCCGTCGCGACCCAGCTACAGCAGACCTTTGTGTTCAGCGTGCGCGATCTGCCCGAGGTCAATCGCACTGAGCCGTTCGCCTCGAAGAAAAACACCCGCTGAGTTTCTGTCGGCCACGCGGCCCGCGCGCGAAAAATCCTGCCGAAGTTAAGGCGGGATTTTTTCGGCGGACACCGCGCCCTTGCCACGGATCACGTGCACGCCTACTCAGATCCGGCCGCACTCGCTGGTTTTCAATGCTGCCTGCCCTCGTTTGTCTCCCCCACATTCACACATGAGTCGCGAAGAGGAACTGTTTGACGCCGCCCGGGCGCTGCCCGTGTCCGAGCGCACGGCCTACTTGGATCAGCACTGCGCGGGCGATCCGGCCCTGCGCAGCCAGATCGAGGGGTTGTTGAGTGGGTTTTCCGTCATCGAGCGGGCGCAGCCCAGGGCCTTTTTCGATCGTGAACGTCGTCGGCCCGACGAGAAACCCAGCGAGAAAATCGGCCGTTACAAGCTTCTCCAGAAAATCGGCGAGGGCGGTTGCGGCGTCGTGTGGATGGCCGAGCAGGAAGAGCCGGTGCGCCGCCGCGTCGCGCTCAAGGTCATCAAGCTCGGGATGGACACGAAGGAGGTGATCGCGCGCTTCGAGGCCGAGCGGCAGGCGCTCGCGCTGATGGATCATCCGAATATTGCCAAAGTTTTCGATGCGGGCGCGACCGACAATGGCCGGCCGTATTTCGTGATGGAGCTGGTGCGCGGCGTGCCGATCACGCGTTATTGCGACGAAGCCAATCTTTCCACCGCAGACCGCTTGGCGCTCTTCAGCCAAGTCTGCCACGCGATCCAACACGCGCACGAAAAGGGCATCGTCCACCGCGACATCAAGCCGTCCAATATCCTCGTCGCGCAGCACGACCACCTCGCCGTGCCCCAGGTGATCGATTTCGGCATCGCCAAGGCGACGCAGGGCCGGCTCACCGATGCGACGCTCTTCACTGCGTTCGAGCAGTTCATCGGCACGCCCGCCTACATGAGCCCCGAGCAGGCCGAGTTTAGTGGCCTCGAGATCGATACGCGGAGCGATGTTTATTCGCTCGGCGTGCTCCTCTACGAGCTGCTCACCGGCCGCCCGCCGTTCGATCCAAAGAGTCTGCAGCAGGCCGGCATCGACGAGATCCGCCGCATCATCCGCGAAGTCGAGCCTCCGCGGCCCTCGACGCTCGCCCGAACGGTAGGAGCGGCTTCACGCCGCGATTCCGTTGAGACTTCATTCCATCGCGGCGTAAAGCCGCTCCTACAGCGAGCCAGTGTCGCCGACCTCACCGGCGACCTCGACTGGATCGTGATGCACTGCCTCGAAAAGGATCGCGCGCGCCGTTACGCCACGGCGGACGATCTCGCGCTCGATCTCGGCCGGCACTTGCGCCACGAGCCGGTCGTCGCGCGGCCGCCGAGCGTGATGTATCGAACGGGAAAACTTCTGCGCCGCCATCGTTTTGGTTTCGCGGCGGCGGCGGTCATCGGCCTCTTGTTCGCCGTCGGCACGTTCGTCGGCGTGCGCCAGACACGACGGGCGGAGCGCGCCGAGGCGCGCGCGCCTGCGCCGGCACTCAATCCGAAGTCGATCGTCGTGCTGCCGTTTGAAAACCGCAGCGAAGACGCGGCGTCCAACGAGTTTTTCGTCGGCGGCCTGCACGCGGACATGATCGCGAGCCTCGCCCGGATTCCCGACCTGCGCTGTGTGCCGCTGACGACCGCGCTGACCTATCGGGATGCGAAAAACACGGCGCGGGACATCGCGCGCGAATTGCAGGTCGCCTTTGTGCTCAATGCTGCCGTGAACCGCAGCGGCCAGAAAGTCAGTGTGACCGCCGCCCTGACCAACGCGGGCACCGCGGAGCGGGTCTGGAGCAAGACCTACGAGCAAGACCTCATGGAAATTTTTGCCCTGCAAGTCGACCTGACCCAATCCATCGCGACGGAATTGAAGGCGGCGGTGTCGGCGGAAACCCGGCAACTGCTCCAGCGCCGGCCGACCGACAACCCCGCCGCCTACGACTTGTTTCTCAAAGCGCGGGAGCTGACGAATGGCAGCCTCGCGGGTGGGAGAACACCCTCGCGTCCAGCGGGTGGAAAGTCGTTTTTCCAGGTGCAGGAGTCGTTGCTGTCGAGTGCGGTGATGCTCGATCCGAAATTTGCGGGCGCGTGGGCCGAGTTGTCGCGGGCCAACAGCGTCAACTACCACGGGGTCTACATGGCCACCCTGCAGGATCGGTCGGTCGCCCGCCGCACCAGCGCGCGGAAGGCGATCGAAGAGGCCGTCAAGCTCGCGCCCGACGACGCCGACGTGCGACTGAGTCACGGCTACTACCTGCAATACTGCGAACGCGACTACCCGGGCGCCGCCGCCGAATTTACCGCGGTGGTGCGCCTGCAACCCAACTCCCCGGAACCATTCCTCGCCCTCGGCGGGCTCCAACTTGCCCAGGGAAAATGGATCGACGCCCTCGCCAGTTTCCGGCGCGCGGTCGCCGTCGATCCCGCGAACGCCGCCGCCGCCACCGGGGTGAATCTCGTGCTCAGTGCCGGGCGACGGCGGGAGGATCTCAAGGGAGCCCGAGATAACGTCGCGAGCGCCGGGGCCAAGTCCGATGGGAGGTCCGCACGAGACTCGTATTTTGAGAACGGGTCCACGCTCGCGATGGAGACGTATTTGCGGGAGGAGAAGAACGAGCACCAACGGAGCGGTTCGCTGGTCCGGTTTGCGCAACAACACGAGAAGTTCGTCGACGCGTTGGACCTGACCAAGTTTTCGGCACCCGGGCTAAACTTTACCGAATCATGGGACCAGCCCTTGCACATCGCAGTTCTCATGGCGGGCAAAGGGAAAATCCCCGAGGCCCGCCGCCTGTTGGAATATGGACCGGCCAACTTGCGCGCCCGTCTCGCGCTGGACCCGGCGAACCCGATGTTGTTGGGCGATCTCGCCTGCATCGAGGCGGTGCTCGGTCACCCGGAGGAAGCGCTGCGGGCCGCGCAACAAGCCACGGAGATCACGCCGATGGAGCTCGATCACTGGCAGGGGCCGCAAGTGCTGGAGAATCTGGCCTTCGTCTATGCGTGGACCGGCGACAAGACCCGCGCGATCGCCGCCTACGCGCGGCTGCTGCAAGCTCCGTGCGTGAGCCCGCGCATGGGAGGAATCAATGTGCACATGATGCGCCACGCCCTGTGGTATTCCCCGCTGCGCGGCGACCCGCGCTGGGAGGCGCTGCTCGCCGATCCGAAGAATCACGCGCCGTTGTTTTGAGGCGGGGGCGGGGAGGGCGGGACGACGGGATGACGTCACCTTAGACCGCAGCAGGAATCGGAAGGGGCGCTTCTCCGCTTTTTTGGCAACCGCCTCAAGTCCACGGACTCGATGGTCCGGGCTACGTGGCATGGGCTTCCCATTCCATGTCGGCGCGCTGGAAAGGTCAGCTGCGCCCGGCCGGGGAGCGGGCAAAACCGTGCCGCTTGACGCGCGGCGCGCGGGCGTGGCAGCCTGCGCGTTTTACCAATCTCTTTCGCGCGCAATGCCCAAGAAACCCACTTCGAAAAACTCCGATCAACCCGAGCTGCCGCTCGACAGCGCAGCCGTTGCGCCTGCGGCGTCCGCGCCCAAGAGCGAGGTGCCCGCTCCGGTCGCGCCCGCCGGGCCGGAGGGCACGCCGCCGGTGCCGCCCGCCGTCGATGCAGCCGCGCTCGTCGTTCCGGCCGAGGGGCCGGCGGTCTTTACGCCCGGCCCGCGCCGCGGCGGCGCGACCGTGCAGGAGGAGGATTCTCCGCTCGCGAAGAGTTACCGTGGTTGGTTTCTCGAATACGCGAGCTATGTGATCCTCGACCGCGCCGTGCCGCACATCGACGACGGCTTGAAGCCCGTGCAGCGCCGGATTCTCCACACGCTTTGGGACATGGACGACGGGCGTTTTCACAAGGTCGCCAATGTCGTCGGCCGCTCGATGTCGCTCCACCCGCACGGCGATGCGTCCATCGGCGCCGCGCTCGTGGCGATCGGGCAGCGGGCGTTCCTGATCGAGCCGCAGGGCAATTACGGAAATTTGCTCACGGGTGACGAAGCGGCGGCGCCGCGTTACATCGAGGCACGCCTCACGAATTTCGCGAAGGACGTGCTCTTCAATCCGAAGACGACCGAGTGGCAGCTCAGCTACGACGGCCGCGCGAAGGAGCCGGTCACGCTGCCCGCGAAGTTTCCCATCGTGCTGCTCGAGGGCGCCGAGGGCATCGCGGTTGGTCTCGCGACGAAGATCCTTCCGCACAATTTTAACGATCTGTGCCGCGCAGCGATCAATCACCTCCAGGGAAAAACCTTCCGCATCTTCCCCGACTTCCCCACGGGTGGTATCGCGGATTTTGCGGAATACAACGACGGCGAGCGCGGCGGAAAAGTGAAGGTCCGCGCCAAGATCGAGCAGCGTTCGAAATATCTGCTCGCGATCACGGAGCTGCCCTTCGGCTCGACCACGGAGACGCTCATCGAGTCGATTTTGACCGCCAACGCGAAGGGTAAGATCAAGGTCAAGCACGTCGACGACAACACCGCCGACTCCGTTGAAATCCTCGTCCATCTCCCACAAGGCGCCGAGCCGGACAAGGTGATCCAGCAACTCTACGTTTTCACGAACTGCCAGATGCAGCTCTCGCCCGCCGCGTGTGTGATCGAGAACGACAAACCGCAGTTCCTCGGCGTGAAGGAGATTTTGCGCCGCAGCGTCGAGCGAACGCGCGAACTCCTGCAGCGCGAACTCGAAATCAAACTCGGCGAACTTGAGCAACAGTGGCATTGGGACTCGCTCGAGCGCATTTTTATCGAGGAGCGCATCTACCGGAACATCGAGAAATCGAAGACGTGGGAGAGCGTGTTGCACGAAATCCGCTCCGGTCTGAAACCGTTTCTCAAGCAACTCCGCCGCGACGTGACCGACGAGGACATCACGCGCCTCACCGAGATCCGCATCAAACGCATCTCGGCCTACAACCGCTTCCAAGCCGACGAGGCACTCAAGAAAATCGAGGACGGGATGAAGGAGACGAAGGCGCACCTGAAAAATCTCACCGGCTACACGATCGCGTGGTTCGAGCTGCTGCAGGAGAAATACGGCAAGGGCCACAAGCGCCGCACGAGCTACGACGAGATCGAGCAGATCGACGCCTCGGCCGTCGTGTCCGCCAACCAACGCCTCTACGTCAACAAGGACGACGGCTTCATCGGCCTCAACTGGCGCCAGCACGACTACATCCAGGACTGCACGATCCTCGACGCGGTGCTCTGCATCATGCGCGACGGCTCGCTCAAGGTCGCGAAGGTCGCAGACAAAGTCTTCATGGGGCGCGATATTATTTACGTCGCGATCTTCCCGAAGGACGGCGACACCGCGTTCTACTCGATGGTCTACCAAGACAAGGAGAGCGGGAAAGCGTTCGCGAAACGGTTCCAGATCGGTGGCCTCTCGCGCGACAAACTCTACCCGATCGTGAAGAGCGAGGGCTCGAAGATCGTGTGGCTCCACGTTGCGAAGACGGAGAAGGAAATGCCGAAACAGGTGAAAGTGTTCATCGACGGCCGCAGTGGGGCCCGCGTGCGCGAGATCGATTTCGACCTCGGCGCTATCCCGGTGAGCACCCGCAGCGCGAAAGGCGTGACGGTTTCGAAATGGCCGGTGAAGGATGTGAAGCCGATGGAGTGAGGCGAGGGGAGGGCGCATCAGCACGCCGGATTGACGGTTGACCGCGGGAATGCGGTTTCTCTTTCTAAAAGCGCAGTAGCGTGCCGAGTTTCCGTCCGTCCCAACCCCATTCTATCATGAGCAGCTTTCGTATTCGTCCGCGCTTTTCTCATACGGTGGAGCTTTCGGTCGATGCCACCCGCGAACAGATTCTTCGTTCGCTCGGGCAGCAGGCGGCCGGTTTCGAAGTGAAGGCGTTTCCTGATTTCATCGGCATTCACATTGGCGCGAAGGATCGCCGCTCGTGGTCTCCCCGGTTGTTCCTGCATTTTCAGGCGACCACAGCGGGAGCGACGTGCATCGAAGGGATCTACTCGCCGGAGATCGAGATTTGGGCGGTGTTTCTCTATGGCTACTTAATCACGGGTTTGCTCGGGACGTTTTCCGGCATCCTCGGATTTGCGCAGCGGTTGGTGGGCTCCGAGCCATGGGGCTTTTGGATTTTGGCGGCAATGGCGGTGGTGGCTCTGCTGTTGTATGTCGGGGCGCAGCTCGGGCAGAAACTGGGCGCGTGGCAGACCTTTCAACTGCATCAGGCCTACCAAACGGCGGTGGGTCGCTCCGCTGAGATCCGCTGATCTGATCGGATCCGGGCTTTGACCTGCCCGGGAGGAATCTATCCTAACCTTGGTCGCACCGGCGTTTTTGTCGGCTTGCTCGGCCCAGAAACCGCCCCGTGGTCGCCGACCCATGGACCGATCATCCCCCTTGTCATCGCGACGGAGGGCCCGTCTGATCGCAGAACTTGAATCCAATAATCAGAGGGCACCACGGATCGCGGCCTAGGGAGAACCCTGTCCGCAGCCGGAGCTGCGTGAGTCGGAGCAGCGTCGCACTGCCGACCAGAGGGCTCTAACCATGTGGATCGTTCGCCTCGCGCTCCGTCGGCCCTACACGTTTGTAGTGGCCTCGTTGGTGCTCATTTTGATGACCCCGTTCGTGTTGCTGCGGACGCCAACGGACATTTTTCCGGCCATCAACATCCCGGTCATCAGCGTCGTCTGGCAATACGCGGGACTGAGCGCGCAGGAGGTTGAGCAGCGGATCATCTACAACCACGAGCGCTCGCTCAGTGCCACGGTCAACGACATCGAGCACATCGAGTCCAATTCCTACAACGGCGTCGGTGTCATCAAGGTCTTCCTCCAACCCGGTGCCTCGGTCGATGCGGGCGTCGCGCAGATCACGGCCATCGCGCAGACGATCCTCCGGCAGTTGCCGTCCGGTCAGACGCCGCCGTTGGTCATCCGCTACAATGCCTCCTCGGTCCCGATCCTTCAATACGCCATCAGCAGCCGCAAACTCCCCGAGCAGGAACTCTACGACGTCAGTCAAAACCAAATTCGCGTCGGCCTCGCCACCGTTCAGGGAGCCGCCGTGCCCTGGCCCTATGGCGGCAAAACCCGCCTGATCGCAGTCGACCTTGATCTCGAGGCGCTCAAGGCGAAAAACCTCGCCGCGCAGGACGTGGTCAACGCGATCAACGCCCAGAATTTTGTTTTGCCGAGTGGCACCGCGAAGATCGGTGCGACCGAGTTCGAGGTGGAACTCAACACGAGCCCGCGGGTGCTGGATGAACTCAACCATCTCCCGATCCGGACCGTGAACGGCGCCACGATCTATGTAGGCGACGTGGCGCAGGTCCGTGACGGCTACCAGCCCCAGTCCAATATCGTGCGCCAAGATGGCGTGCGCGGCGCCCTGCTCACCATTCTCAAGAGCGGCTCGGCGTCCACGCTCGATGTCGTCGCGCGCGTGAAGGCGGCGATGCCGCGCATCCTCAAATCCCTGCCGTCCGAAATCGAGGTCAAGGAATTCGCCGACCAATCACTGTTCGTCCGCGCGGCCATCAGCGATGTGGTGAAGGAAGGCGTCATCGCCGCCGCGCTGACCGCGCTGATGATTTTGCTCTTTCTCGGCTCGTGGCGGAGCACGGTGATCATCGCGCTCTCGATTCCCCTGTCGGTGCTGGCGTCGCTCGCGGTGCTTTGCGCGCTCGGGGAGACCATCAATCTCATGACGCTCGGCGGCCTGGCGCTCGCGGTGGGCATCCTCGTCGACGATGCCACGGTCGCGATCGAGAATATCCATCGGCACATGGCGACCGGCAAACCCCTCGAGCCCGCCATTCTCGACGGGGCCGAGGAGATCGCGCTGCCGGCCTTCGTTTCCACGCTGTGCATCTGCATCGTGTTTGTGCCGATGTTTTTTCTCAGCGGCGTCGCGCGCTACCTGTTTGTGCCACTGGCGGAGGCCGTCGTGTTTGCGATGCTCGCGAGTTATCTGCTTTCACGGACGCTCGTGCCGACGCTGGTGATGTGGTTCTATCGCAACGCCGATCACTACGGTGAATCCGACACACCCGCGACGGGGCTGCTGCGACCGTTTGCGGCGGTTCACCGCGGCTTTGAGCGGGGCTTCGCGCGGTTTCGGGAAAGCTACCGGAACGCCCTCGCCGGCCTGCTGGAGCAACCGCGCGCATTCGCCGCGCTCTTCCTGACGTTTTGCCTCGGCTCGCTGCTGTTGATTCCCCAACTCGGGCAGGATTTTTTCCCGGCCGTGGATGCGGGCCAGCTCCGACTCCATCTGCGCGCCCGCTCCGGCACGCGGATCGAGGAAACGGCGAAACTGGTCGACGAGGTCGAACAGGTGATTCGCAACGAGATTCCCTCGGGCGAGCTGGCCGGCATGCTCGACAACATCGGCATTCCGACCTCCGGCATCGCGCTCAGCTATAGCAACAGCGGCCTCATCGGCACGGGCGATGCCGACATCCTCGTCTCCCTGCGCCCGGAACACGGACCGACGGCTGAATACGTGCGACGTCTGCGCGTGCGCTTAAATCGCGATTTTCCCGGCACGACCTTTTATTTTCTCCCGGCGGACATCGTCAGCCAGACCTTGAATTTCGGCCTGCCGGCGCCGTTCAATATCCAGATTGCCGGACGCGATCAGGCCAAGAACCGCGAGATCGCCGCGCGGTTGGCCGCAGCAGTGAAGCAGATCCCTGGCGCCGTCGATGTGCGCGTGCAGCAACCGTCGGATCAGCCCAAGCTGCGGTTTGCGGTTGATCGACAGAAAGCCGGCGAAATGGGAATCACCGAGCGCGATGTGGCGAATTCCGTATTGCTCGCGCTCAGCGGTAGCAGCCAGGTGCAGCCGGGGTTCTGGCTCAATCCGCAGGTCGGCATCCAATACTCCATCAACGTCCGCGCGCCCGAGCGCGATCTGGACACGCTCGAGGCGCTCAACTCGATTCCGATCACTGCCAGCCGCCCCGGCGAGGGCGACGGCCAGGTGCTCGCCAACCTCTCCAGCGTCCAGCGCGCCCAAGGTGCGCCCGTGATCTCCCATTTCAACGTGACACCGGTGATCGATGTTTTCGGTGGCGTGAGCGGGCGCGATCTCGGCGGCGTGTTGCGCGACCTGCAGCCGCTGATTGCCCAGGCCGAAAAGGAACTGCCGCGGGGCAGCTTCATCATGCTCCGTGGCCAGGCGGAGACGATGAACTCCAGCTTCATCGGGCTCAGCGTGGGCCTGTTGGTCGCGGTTGGGTTGATCTATTTTCTGCTCGTCGTGAATTTCCAGAGCTGGCTCGACCCGTTCATCATCATCACGGCCCTGCCGGGCGCGCTCGCCGGTGTCGTCTGGGCACTCCACCTGAGCGTGACCACCGTCAGTGTGCCGGCGATGATGGGCGCAATCATGAGCTTGGGTGTGGCCACCGCCAACTCCGTGTTGGTGGTCAGCTTTGCCCGTGACCGTCTGCGGGAGAATGCCGATTCGCTCGCGGCTGCGCTGGACGCGGGCGCCAGCCGCCTCCGTCCCGTGTTGATGACTGCATTGGCGATGATTGTCGGTATGCTTCCGATGTCGCTGGGGCTCGGCGAAGGCGGAGAGCAAAACGCCCCGCTCGGCCGCGCCGTGATCGGCGGACTCGTCGTCGCAACCGTGGCGACCCTCTTCTTTGTGCCCGTCGTGTTCCGGCTGATGCATCGCCGGTCTGTGGCAAAAGCAGCAGACACACCGGCGGCCTCGCCGGTCAACGCATGAACCCATTCCCTATGAACTCTCCCGTTTTCCCGCCGGCCGCGCCGGCCCAGCTCCCTCGCCGGGTGCCGCTCGGGCGGATCACCGCTGTGACCGTGGTGCTGGTCGCCCTGGCCGCCGTAGCCGGAATGTTACCTCGTTGGCGGGACCGCGCGGTGCTCGCCGTCGAGACGCGCGAGCTCGCCGTGCCCACGGTGCTCGTGACGTCGCCTGTCGCTGGCAAAGCCAGCACGCCGGCGTCGTTCGCGGCCGAAGTGAAACCGCTGCTCGAAGCGCCCATCTACGCGCGGGCCAGTGGATACCTCAAACGCTGGCTCGTGGACCTCGGCGGCACCGTCGAGGCGGGCCAGTTGCTGGCCGAGATCGATTCGCCTGAGCTTAACCAGGAACTGGTCCGCGCGCGCGCTGAGCTCGCACAGGCGGAAGCGGCGCTCGGTTTGTCGCGCGTGACGGCGTCGCGCTGGGCCGATCTGCTCCGGGAGCAGACGGTGAGCGCGCAGGAGGCGGCGGAAAAACAATCCGACTTCGCGCTCAAGTCCGCCACGGTTGATGCCGTCCGGGCCAACGTGCGCCGCCTCGAAGAACTCCAGTCGTTCGAGCGCGTCACCGCACCCTTTGCCGGCGTCGTCACCGCACGACGGACCGATGTCGGCGAACTCGTGAGCGCGACCGGCGGCAAAGAACTTTTCCGCCTCGCGCAGGCGCGCACGTTGCGGGTGTTCGTGCGCGTGCCGCAGACCGCCGCGCACGCCGTGAAGGTGGGGCAAACGGCCGAACTCATGCTGCCCGATCTCCCGGGCCGCGTCTTTCCAGTGAAGGTGGTGCGCACGGCTGGCACCTTGGACCCCGCGACGCGCACGTTATTGACCGAGTTGGAAGCGGACAACGCCAAGGGAGAGATTCTGGCCGGCAGCTACGCGCAAGTTCGTTTTCCTCAGGCGAAGGTCGATGCCGCTCTCACGCTGCCCTCGAACACGCTGCTGTTTCGCGCGGAAGGACCGCAGGTCGGCGTCGTGGGGGCCGACGGCAAGGTGGCTCTGCGCGGCGTGACGTTGGGGCGCGATTTCGGAGCGACGCTCGAGGTGCTCGCGGGGGTTGGTCCGACGGATCGTGTGATTGTGAATCCGTCAGATTCATTGGTGAATGGCGCCGTGGTCCGGGTCGCGAGCGCCGCGGTGACAACCGAGAAAAAATAGGCGAAACGGTTTGCGGCGTAAAGTTGTGAGCCTTCGATTCGGGGCTTGAATACGGTGCACGTTTCCCGTCGCCTGCGCTCCGTCGCGATGCCTCCCCACACCGATCACGCCCGCTGGTTTGCCGAAGAAGTGCAGCCGCACGAAGCCGCGCTCAGGGCCTATTTGCGGGGACGGTTTCCCTCGCTGCACGACGTGGATGATCTCGTGCAGGAGTCGTATGCGCGGATTCTGCGCGCTCGAGAAATTGGCACGGCCAAACTCACGCGGGCCTATTTGTTTGTGACGGCGCGCAATCTCGCCCTCGACGCGATTCGCCATACCAACGTCGTCGCATTCCAGTCCTTAGCTGAAATCGACGAGTCGTCCGTTGTAGAAGAGAGGCCCGATGCGGCCGAAGCCGCCAGTTGTGATCAAGAACTCGAAATTCTCGCCGAAGCCATTGCGACGCTCCCCCAGCGCTGCCGGGAGATCTTCGTGTTACGACGCTACCGGGAACTCTCGCACCGGGAAATCGCGCTCAAGCTCGGCATTGCCGAAAATACCGTGAACGCCCAACTCGTGATCGCCATGCTGCGCTGCCGGGAATACCTGCGGCAACGGGGCGTGACGTCTCCCGCAAAGGAGCGTGCGCCGTGAGCAAGCGAGCCCCCGGCTGTTTGCCGGCGCCGACGGAGCGGGCCGCCACGGAATGGTTTTTTCTGCGTGACGGCGGATTCACCCCCGACCAGTCGCGGGCGTTTCTTCAATGGATGGAGGCGGACGAGAGGCATCGCTTGGCCTTCGCGGAAATCGAGCGCACCTGGGATCGACTCGGCGAGGCTCAGCCGCTCGTCTCTCCGTCGGCTGCGACCGCAGTTTCGACGCCGGAGTCGCGGGTGCGTTTTCCGCGTAGGGTGCGTTGGCTATCGGTGGGATTGGCGGCGGCGGCCGCGATTGCGTTGGTCGGTTGGGTGGGACGCACTTCGCTCGGCCGGGGCGCCGCGGAGTTCGCCGAGCAGGTGGCGACGGAGGTCGGCGGGTTGCGCCGGGTGGATCTGCCGGATGGCTCGTTCATCACGCTGAACACGAACAGTTCGGTCCATGTGCAGTTCACCGCCGCCGAACGTCGGGTTCGGTTGCTGCGGGGCGAGGCTCATTTCGAGGTCGCGAAAAATCCAGCTAGACCTTTCGTGGTCGAGGCGACCGGTGTCGCGGTGAAAGCCGTCGGCACAGCGTTCAGCGTGCGGGTGAAGTCCTCGGCGGTGGACGTGCTGGTGACCGAGGGCCGGGTGCGCGTCGATGATGTGGTTCACGGTGCATCGCTCTTGGAGGCGGTGCCGGCAATTGTTTCCAAGGATCTGTCGCTCCTCGTCGCCGGCGAGCGTGTGACCATTCCGACGAGTCCCGACGTGGCGCCCGTGCCGGCCCGCATTACTCCCGTGGCAGCGACGGAAATTGATCAGGCACTAGCTTGGCAAAAACGCCGGCTCGACTACGCGGATGCACCGCTTTCTGAAATTATCGCGGACTTTAATCGCTACAATCAGCACAAACTCGTGGTCGCGGATGCGCGCCTGGCTGAGCGACGGTTTGGCGGCACGTTTCCCGCCGGGGACTACGCTTCCCTCGTGCAGTTGCTCGAAAAAACGTTCGGAGTCGTTGTCGAACGCCGGGAACGCGAAACCGTGCTGCGGCTTCCGTAGTGCTTGGGTCGCCCGACGCGTGGTGCCCTGCGGTGAAAAAACTCTTAGCGAGTTCTCGCTGGCGGGACGTTGTGTTGGGTAACCCCTATGAAATTCCTCCAACGGTTCGTCTCCACGGCCTGCTTCGGCTGGTCGGTCTGCGTTCTCCTCGCGTTCCTGAGTGCAACGGCCGTGGCCGCCGAATCCGCACGCCGGTCCTTCGACATCCCCGGCGGCGACGCGTTTGCGACCCTCAAACAGTTCTCCGCGCAGTCCGACGCGCGCTTGCTCTACTCGGTCGACGCCGTGAAGGGCGTGACCACAAATCCCGTGAAGGGCACGCTCACCGCTCGCGAGGCCCTGAATCGTCTCGTGGCGAACACCGTTTTGATCGTGACGGAAAATTCGGCCGACGGTGCGCTGGCGGTGACGCGCGGGAGTGACGAACGCCCAAACGCCGATTGGGCGGCGCCCACGACGCCAAATGACCGTCCGAAACGAAATCCGGCGCAGGAACGTGACGAGGCCGTCCAGCTCAACGCGTTTGAGGTGCAGGCCTCAACCGACACGAGCTATGGCGCGCTTAACTCCAACTCGATCACCCGCTTCAACACCGAACTCGCGACGATGCCCGTGTCGGCGGATATATTTACCAAGGCGTTTATGGACGACGTCGCGGCATCCTCGGTCGAGGCGATGATCCAGGAGTATTCCGCCGGCGCCGGTTTCTCGACGTCCGATCCCGGTGGCAACGCCGCGCAGGTCCAGCCCGGCGACCTGGTGGGCACCTCTTATATCCAGCTCCGCGGATTGAGCACGCCGCTCAGTCAGCGCGACGGTTTTATGCCGGTCGGATCCTACAACGCCCCGGGATCGACCGGCGTGGGCATGACCAGCAATTTTGACGTGGAGCGCGTGGAGGTGATCCGCGGACCGCAGGCCTTGCTTTACGGCGCCGGCGGCGCCGGCGGCGTGATCAACATTACGTCCAAGATGGCGCACTTCAACCGCCGGAATGGCAGCGCGCTCTTCCGCGTGAACCAATACGGACAGAAACAGGCCGAGTTGGACCTGAACTACGGCGACAAGACGTTCGCTGTGCGTGCGGCGTTTCTGCGCCAGGAGCAGCAGGGCCGTCGCCTGAACATCGGAGGCCGGATCAATGGTCAGTATCTCCAGTTTGCGGCGAGCCTGTTCGGCAATACCACGGTCCGCTTGTCGCTCGAACAGACCAAGTTTGCACGCATCGCGAACAGCAATTTCAACGTCAACCTGCGCACCAACGACCCGCGCAACGGTTACTCGCTGCAGTATCTGCTCGCGACGAACCAGGCCGGCGCGACCGATCCCGTCACGGGCGCGGCGTATTCGAGTGGAGCCTTGCTCAACGGAAAGTTGGATTGGGACAATGTGAACTCCCTCGCCGGCAAGTTGAGCAGCGATCTCACGGTCACGGACTTCGTGCAGCTCACGGTGGACACGAAGTGGAGCCGCTGGCTCTCGACCCAGTTCGCGGTCGGCTACAACAACTATTGGAATCAGGTGACGAATGGCGGCCTGAACCTGCGCGGGCCCGGGGCCAACGGAAATGCGCTCCCCTCCTGGTCGATGTCGGGCTTGTTCTCCGACCTCACGTTGCCCGCGATTTCCAAGGGTGTCCGTTTTTCGGCCCTCGCCACCCATGACCTGTTTCGTGGAGCAGGGAAGAGCCAGACTATCGTCGGCGCGGACTTCTGGCGCACGGCCCTTAGCGAAATCGGTTACCGCTCCTTTCTCGCCGACGGAAATTTCAACGCGGTCGTTAATCCCGCCATTGCCGCCAACAACGGTCGCACGATCATGCCCGCGCAGTTTTGGTCGCTGGCCGACGGCGTGGTGTTGAATCCGCTCGGCGAACCGTTCGGGCAAGCGTCGACGGTCAACGGCGTAAACTATGTCCGCCAGCTAACTTCCCCGCCCAATCCCGCGTTGCGCACCGCAGCCAACCCGCTCGGCATCCAGCTGGGCGGCGGTTCCTACGTGGTATCGCGCCTCGTCAATCGCGGCCTCTTTGGGGCGAACACCACGAGCTGGTTGAACAACCGCCTGAACACCTTGGCCGGATTCCGCTTCGCTTATTCCGACTACAATCGCTACGACCAGCAGGCACCGGTGAATCATAAGCAGGCGATTTCGGATACGGTTAATTTCAACTTGGGTGCCAACTATGCCCTGCTGAGCTGGCTCCGTCCGTATATCGGCATTTCCGACTCCAACCAGCCGCCCGCGGTCGTGGCCCTTGGGCCGACCGGCGAAGTGCCCAAGCCGGCGCACGGCCTCGGGGCCGAAGTCGGTCTGAAGTTTGCGAACCGCTCCGGCACGTTCTCCGGTTCCATCGCCGCTTACGGCGTGGATTCGAAGAATGAGGAGTTTCGGATCACGTCTCCGCTTCAGGTGGACATCAACCCCGTGGGGCTAAATGGCCGCGGGCCCTCGGGCGTGTGGGTGAACGTCGACCGGCAATCCAAAGGCCTCGAGTTCATGCTCACGGCTGCGCCCACGAGCAACTGGCGCATGCGCCTCAGCGCCTCGACGGTGGACGGCACGATCAACAGCACCCGCATCTACCCGCAGCTGTATAACGACCAGTTCTACGCCAAAGACGGAGTGGTGACCTATGCCGATGGCTCGGCTGTCTGGGTGCCGACGACGCCCTCAGCCGCCACGCCCACGCGGCCCGCCGGCACCGCTGGCGCCGTGCCGCTGACGATTGCGCTGATGAACACGCCGACGAGTCCCTACTGGGCAAACCCTCAGGCAATCACGGCCGCCATCACCACCAGCTCGGCGGTCGCCACCGTTCTGCGCAGCACGGACCCGGTGCACGGTCCGATTTTGACGGGCGTGGCGGGGCTGCCGATCTCAGCGTTGCAGATCGCGCCCAACCCTGCGAGTCCGCCGCCAGTCAATATCCCCGTTTCCCTGAGTGGCGAACAGACCGTCGGCTATCCCCTCTACAGCGCGAGCTTCACCAATCTCTACGACGTCAGCGCGGGGCCGCTGCGGGGATTCAAGATCGGCGGCACGACGCGCCTCGGCTGGAAATACCGCAACTACTACTATTACCCGAGTGGTATCGTCCCGGGCATCTCGCGGTCCCTGTTCTCGTATCCCACGCAGGTGCAGTTCGACCTGATCACCGGCTACACCCGCAAGCTGGGCCGCTACATCTTCTCCATGCAGCTTAATGTGGCGAATCTCTTCAACCGCTATCATGTCCTGATTCTCCCGAACGCGAACAGCGGCTACCAGACCCCCACGCTGCTCAACGCCACCTTCGACAACCAACCCCGGGTCTTCACTTGGACGAATGAAATCAAGTTCTAATCTTTTCTGCGGGCTCGTGCTCTCGGTCCTCGCTGCGCAGGCCGCTTTCGGTGCTGAGACGAGGCCGAACATCATCGTGATGCTCGCCGATGACATGGGTTACGGTGATCCGCATTGCTACAATCCCGCCTCAAAAATCCCGACGCCCAATATGGATCGGCTCGCGGCGGAGGGGCAGCGGTTCACCGATGCGCATACGCCCGCCGCCGTCTGCACGCCGACGCGCTACGGTTTTTTGACCGGCCGTTATTCGTGGCGCACGCGCTTGCAGAACAGTGTTCTCTGGACCGAATACGAGGACCCGTTGATCGAGCCGACGCGGGAGACAGTAGCGCGGGTCTTGCAGCGTGCCGGGTATCGCACGGCCGCGGTCGGCAAGTGGCACCTAGGACTCAACTTCGCGAAACCTGGCGGCGGTTTTGTCCGCGGCAAGACGGGGCACATGAACGGGGCGGGCGGCACGCGTGACGTGGATTTCACGCAGCCGGTGCAGGGCGGCCCGCTCGCGCTCGGTTTCGACACGAGCTTCCTACTGCCCGGTGGCATCAATCTCGAACCGCACTTCTGGTTGGCTGACGATCGCGCCGTAGGGCAACCCACCGTCTGGCGTGCACAGGCGGCGCCCACGCGGGCGGGCACCTCCGGACTCGAAGTCCACGAGGGCTGGATGGCGGAAGGGTGGAGCGACGAAGCCGTCGGCCCGACCCTCACGGCGAAAGCGGAGGCATTCATTGCAGCGAGCGCGGCGGCGAAAAAGCCGTTCTTTCTTTATTTCGCGTCGCAGGCGCCGCATCGGAATTGCGTGCCGCCCGACTTTGCCCGGGGCAAGAGCCAGGCGGGCGTGCGCGGCGACATGGTTTACGAATTCGATTGGAGCGTTGGCCGCGTGCTCGCGAAACTCGACGAACTCGGGATTGCGAAGAACACGCTCGTGATCGTCACGAGCGACAACGGCGCCGTGCCGAAGAGCGACGAGGGCGAGGATTTTGGGCACAAGTCAAACGGCGACCTTCGCGGCTCCAAGGGCGGCTTGTTCGAGGGTGGTCACCGCGTGCCGTTGCTCGTGCGCTGGCCCGGGCAGGCGCCCGCGGGTAAGACCAATGCCTCGCTCGTGGTGCTCACCGATTTGATGGCCACGTTCGCGGGCTTGGCCGGTGCAAGCCTGCCGGCGGGAGCGGCCCCGGATAGTTTCAACGTGCTGCCGGCTCTGCGCGGAGCGACGATGGACGCGACCGTGCGCCCGGCCGTCGTGCTGCACTCGGGCGCGGGGCAATTCGCAGTGCGCCGCGGGCCGTGGAAATTGATCTTCGACGCAAAAATGAAACCGGTGCAGCTCTTCAATCTGGAGCGCGATCTCTCCGAGGAACAGAACGTGATCGCGGCGGAGTCTGAACTCGTGGCTCGCCTGCAGATGGAGCTTACGCGGATTCGCGCCGCCAAGCCCTGACACCGAATTCTCGCCCAGGACAATGCCTCCAGCGGCTGAGCGGCCTTCGCGACGCGTGTTTGGATTCGCGCAACCACCGTTGCACCAGCGAGGCTACTTCGGCTGCAGCAAGTCCCACTTGTTGCCGTAGAGATCGCGAAAGACCGCGACGGTGCCGTAGTCCTCGGCGCGCGGCGCTTCGAGAAACTCCACGCCACGGGCTCGGAAGGCGCGGTGGTCGCGGTGGAAATCGTCCGTATGCAAAAAAAGGAACACACGCCCGCCCGTCTGATTTCCCACGGCGGCGAGCTCGGCCGCGTTCTTCGCTTTCGCGAGCAGGAGCTGGCACGCGCCTGCGCTTTCCGCGCCCGGCGGAGCGACGAGGACCCAGCGTTTGTCCGGCTGCGACGCGGTGGGTTGGGGTCGGTCTGCGACGAGGCGAAACCCGAGGGCTCCGGTGTAGTAGGCGATGGCTTCGTCGTAGTCGCGGACGACGAGGGAAATGGTGGCGATGGATTGCTTCATGATGAACGCGTCGGTCGCACGCTGGCAGATTTCTGCCTGGCGGCGAGCTGCCGCTTCATCTGCGCGAATTCGGTGGCGAGGAACTCCTTCGTCTCCCAAGGGATGGCATTCCAGTGGCAGCCAGTCAGCGCCCCCTCCAGGGCGTAGGCCATCACCGCCGACACGGGTCGGCCAGCGGCGTGCAGGCGGCGACAGACCTCGAGGGGTCCGAGCGCGCGCACTTCCTCGAGCGAGGTGAGACCGATTTCTCGCAACCAAGCCGACGATTTGGGGCCGAGGTTCAGCGCGCTTTGCAGGCGGTGCGATGCGTCCGGTTGGTCGCGGAACGGGAGCATGCGCTCCGGCGGTTTTTTCGTGCGCGGCTTCATTGGCTCGAAGAAGCGGAAACACGATTTTCCGGTGGGGTGCAATATTCGGTCGAGGTCGGCGCTGCGAAGAAAGCGCAGATGGTTTTTCGTTTCTCGATTTCGCCACAAGATGTCGCTTCATTGGCCCGGCCACCGTGCGTTGCCCGTTACTTTGCCCCACTTTTTATGACTCTTCCCCTCTGCCGACTTCTGCCGCTGCGACTTCTGCTGGGCGCCCTTTGCGCGCTGCCGAGTCTCGCAGCGCAACCCAAGCCAGCCGGTCCGGCAGGCAATGCCGATGTGCAGAAAATCATCGAGACCTTTGAAGGGCGCGGGGTGCAGAGCGACGGCTCGCAACGGCCGGCGCTGGCGGACGCATTGAAGAAGTTCACGCTGCGCGAAGGGCTCACGATCGATCTCATCGCGGCCGAACCGACGGTCGTGCAGCCGCTCTATATGAGCTTTGATTCACGCGGACGACTCTGGGTGACGCAGTATATCCAATATCAATATCCGGCCGGGCTCAAGGTGGTGAGCTATGACCAGCATTTGCGCGCGGTGTTCGACCAGGTGCCGGCGCCGCCGCCGCGCGGAGTCAAGGGCGCCGACAAAATCACGGTCTTCGAGGACAAAGACGGCGACGGAGTCTTTGAATCCCACCGCGATGTCATCACCGGGCTCAACATCGCTACGGCGGCGGTGAAGGGCGGCGGAGGCATTTGGGTCATGAACCCGCCGTATCTGCTGTTTTATCCCGACGCCAACGATGACGACATTCCGGACGGCGATCCGAAGGTGTGTCTGAGTGGCTTCGGCTTGGAGGACACGCATTCAGTGGCGAGCAGTCTCCTCCTCGGGCCGGACGGATGGGTTTACGGCGCGACGGGCAGCACGACGACGGGGAACGTGAGCAGCAAGGTTACGAAGAACGTGAAGTTCGAAGGCCAACACATTTGGCGTTACCATCCGACGACGGAGGTTTTCGAGATTTTTGCCGAGGGCGGCGGCAATACGTTCAGCACCGAGATCGACGCCGAGGGGCGCGTCTATAGCGGCACCAACGGCAATCAGCGCGGGATGCACTACGATCAGGGGATGGCGGGCGTGAAAAATTTCGGCAAACACGGGACGCCCGCGAATCCTTATGCGTTTGGCTACTTCGACCATCTCCCGACCAAGAGCGACGGGAAGCGTTTCTCGCAGGCGCTCTGCATTTATGAAGGCGGCTTGATGGACGGAATGCTGGGCGGGCGGATCATCGCGCCGAATTCCCTGCACAACATGGTCTACGTGAGCCCGCTGATTCCGGATACCTCGACGTTTCGGGTGGAGGACGAGGCACCGCTTTTGCGCAGCAGTGACCGTTGGTTTCGGCCAGTGGACGTGAAGGTCGGTCCGG
>Ga0209829_10000107_pt1 | contig 71130 bp, 62 predicted proteins | sample C_140205_EF_Meta_FD_187311 | JGI IMG/M metagenome (GOLD analysis project Ga0209829, IMG submission 187311) | Freshwater microbial communities from Lake Croche, Canada to study carbon cycling - C_140205_EF_MetaG (SPAdes) (version 2) | ecosystem: Environmental > Aquatic > Freshwater > Lake...
TATTGCCTTTTATTGCCTCTGCCATAGTTACCATTGGATTAGTGACAGTCTTGAATACTCAATTATCTATTGGAACGACTAAATCCCCTAGGCTAGGTTATTTCTTATCTCCGCAACATGGATTTTGGAAAAATGCAGAAAAAATCAATAGTAATTTTGACGCCTCCATTGTTGCAGGTGAACTGAAGGGAAATGTAGATGTATATTTAGATGACAGATTGGTACCGCATATCTATGCAGACCATGATGAAGATGCCTATTTTGTACAAGGGTATTTACATGCGAAGTATAGATTGTGGCAGATGGATTTTCAAACAAGAGTAGCCTCGGGCAGATTAAGTGAAATTGCAGGTGCCGATAAATTATCCATTGATCGTTTTTTTAGAAGATTGGGTATGGTGTATGGGGCAGAACAAACCGAAGCCAATATCAATGCGAATAATCCTGAAATGAAGGCCACGGTAGATGCCTATACCGCAGGGGTGAATGCTTATTTAAAACAATTGGCACCAGAAGATTTGCCTTTTGAATACAAGTTAATGAACTACGCACCCGAGCTGTGGACACCTAAAAAAACTTATTTGTTTTTAATGTTCATGTCCTATGATTTAACAGGTCATTCTGCTGCTGCCGATTTGCAATTAACCAATACCAAGGACTTTTTAGGCTATGATTTATTCAATAAATTATATACCAACAATCAAGATTCTTTAGACCCCATCATCCCTAAAGGTACGGTGTATCAAAAGCCTTCTATCCTTCCTATTAAACCTGCCAATGCAGATTCTAACTATTTAATGAAAACTACTACTCTAGCATTGAATGTTCAAGAAGCACCAATGCCACCGAATAAAAACAACGGTAGCAACAACTGGGCAGTTTCAGGAAGTAAAACAAAATCGGGTCGTCCTATATTATGTAGCGATCCACATTTAGGTTTAAACTTGCCTTCGCTATGGTATGAAGTTCAAATTACCACACCTACGCATAGTACCTATGGCGCAAGTTTTCCTGGTTCTCCAGCAGTGATCATTGGTTTCAATGATAGCTTGGCCTGGGGCGTGACCAATGCAGGAAGAGATGTATTGGATTATTATGAATTGAAATTTAAAGACAGTTCAGAGAATGAATATTGGTTTAATGGAGCATGGACATCAGTGACCAAAAGAAAAGAAATTATTAAAGTAAAAGACAGTGCAGATGTGATAGAAGACATTCCTATGACGCATTGGGGGCCTGCAATGTATGATGCACATTATCAAAATCCACAATCCAAAGGCCGCAACTTGGCAGTCAAATGGACAGCAACACAATCTTCTACAGGGGTAGAAACTTTTTACAGATTAAATCGAGCTAAAAACTACGATGACTATATTAAAGCCATTTCACTTTGGACCTGTCCTGGTCAGAATTTTGTAATGGCCACTACCTCAGGTGATATTGCTATTAAACAACAGGGTGCTTTTGTGGCTAGATGGGAGCATCAAGGTGATTTTATTATGCCAGGAACAGATACTACTTATGATTGGCAAGGCATTATCCCTAATGAAGAAAATCCTACCATCAAAAATCCAGTTCGTGGTTTTGTAAGCAGTGCGAATCAAAAATCTACGGATGCTAGCTATCCCTATTATTTAGGTACAGCAAGTTCTTTCCCTTTATACCGCGGCATAAGTGTCAATAAGCATTTAATTGGCATGTCAAATATTACTCCTGAAGACATGCAAGCCTTACAAACCAATAATGACAATGTATTTGCTGCAACGGCGCGTCCTGCTTTAATGAAATATTTGCAAGTAGATAAGCTAAGTCCTGATGCCGCAAGAATGGTCACTGAAATGACGAATTGGAATTTAGTGAATGACGAACATTCAAAAGGAATTACTGTTTTTAAAATTATATGGGACAGTGTAAGAGTAGCTGTTTGGGGAGATGAATTGGCTGGTTCACCCATTCCATTAACGAAGCCAGATGATTTTGTATTATTAGATCAAATGTTAAAAGATTCCAATTGGTCAATAGCCGATGATATTCGTACCAAGGACAAAGTGGAAAACTTTAAAGATCAAGTTAACTTGGGCGTTGAAAATGCAACTAAAAAATTATTGGAACTAGAAAAAGAAAATAAATTAGAGTGGTCTTTATTTAAAGCAACTAGGGTATTGCATTTAACCAAGATACCTGCTTTAAGTAGAATGAATTTACCCATTGGAGGAGGCATGAATATTATCAATGCAACCACCGAAGATCATGGCCCTAGTTGGAGAATGGTGGTACATTTAACCGATGGAATTGAGGCCTATGGATTGTATCCTGGTGGGCAGAGTGGGAATCCGGGTAGTAGTTATTACGATAGTTTTGTAGATTATTGGGCTGCAGGAAAATATTATCGATTGTTGTTTTTACCAAAAGAAAAATTAAAACAACATGAAAGAACCAAATGGCATATTCAATTTAAGACAGCCTAACCAATTTTATCAATCAAGAAAACATATTCAATGAAAATAATTATCAGTATTCTTTTAACCGCTTTGCTTGCTTATGCAGTAGGTATTTATGGAAATTTACCTTGGTGGTGTTTTGTCCTTACTAATTTATTGGTTGCCATCGCCATCCCTCAAAAATCTATTCACTCTTTTTTAGTGGGTTTTATTTCGATTGGTTTGTTGTGGACCTTATTAGCCATTGGTATTGACCAAGGTAATAATCATTTATTGTCCATTAAAGTAGCCAATATCTTGCCTTTAAAAGGGTCTTATGTTTCTCTTATTGTGCTTACTGGTTTTATTGGTGCTTTAGTAGGAGGCTTAGCTTCCTTGACAGGATCCTTTGTTCGAAGTAAATAGTTCCCTCTAAGTTGCTACTGATTTTAATCAGCAGTCTTTTATAAACTTAATTGAAGAAACTTTTTATCTTTGCATTGAATTTCCCCAACCTGTAATTGGGATAAAAATTTAAGCTATGACAGTGCTACACAATCGCGTCTCCAATAAGGAGTTAAAAGAAAAATTATACCAGGAAACTTTTCCTCGAACCACCATCAGTTTTTACAAATACTTTGCGATTAAAGACCCAGCCATATTTAGAGATGAGTTGTATAAGGGTTTGAATGAATTACAAGTCTTTGGACGTATTTATATAGCCAGTGAAGGCATCAATGCACAAATAAGTGTGCCTACTCATTTATTTGAAAACTTTAAATCTTATTTGTACGCAATCCCCGCAATTGAAGGCTTGAGGTTAAATATTGCAGTGAATGACAATGGCAAAAGTTTCTGGGTACTCAGAATTAAAACACGTGAAAAAATTGTAGCAGATGGCATTGAGGATCCATCATTTAGTATGGAGAACAAAGGTAATTATGTGAATGCTGAGCAAATGAATGCTTTGTTAGAAAACGAAGACACCATTGTGATTGACATGCGCAATCATTATGAATATGAAGTAGGCCATTTTGTAAATGCCATTGAAATCCCATCAGATACTTTTAGAGCACAACTGCCCATGGCAGCCAATATGATGAAGGAGCATAAAGAAAAAAATATTATCATGTATTGCACGGGAGGTATTCGTTGTGAGAAAGCAAGTGCTTATATGTTACATGAAGGGTTTAAGAATGTATTTCATTTAGAAGGAGGCATTATCAATTATGCCAATAAAATCAAAGAAGCAGGATTAGAAAGTAAATTCAAAGGAAAGAATTTTGTTTTTGATGATAGATTGGGAGAAAAAATAACAGAAGATATTATTTCAAAATGTCATCAATGTGGTGCGCCTTGTGATACCCATGCCAATTGTAAAAATGATGGCTGTCATTTGCTATTTATTCAATGTCCTACTTGTGCGGAAACTTATGCAGGTTGCTGTACCCAAGCTTGTACCGATATTGTTCATTTGCCTATAGAAAAACAAATTGAGCTTAGAAAAGGTATTGATAAAGGCCAGCAAATTTTTAACAAAAGCAAGCAGCGCTTAAGACCCAGGTTAGGGATTGATATTTAAAATATAAGTTAATAATATTTCTAAAGTTTGTTTTCACTTCTAAACTTCGAGCCATAGCGTTTAAAAAAAATAAAAATGAATCGTTAAAAAATTGTGCATGTCTGAGCGAAGCGAGTTCACAATTTTAGATTCTTTTTTATTTTTTTAGCGTCATGGTGAGCAGAGAAGAATGAAAATAAACTTATTAGAAATATTTAACTAAGCTTTTCTAAAGATGCACAAACTAAATTGTAAGTTTCTTCGGAAGATTTTGGCTCAGGCTTAAATGGCGCGCCAATGACTTGTTCATAAAGTTCAATATATCTTTTAGAAATGGTATCAATCCATTCGGCGGACATAGCAGGCACCGTTTGACCTTCCTTCCCCATGAAATTATTGGCGATTAACCATTCGCGCACAAACTCTTTACTTAATTGTTTTTGCTTTTCTTTTTTGGATTGTCTTTCTTCAAATCCATCGGCATAAAAATAACGAGAAGAATCGGGGGTATGTATTTCATCCATTAAATAAATGGTGTCTCCAATTTTTCCAAATTCATATTTAGTATCTACTAAAATCAATCCTTGTTTAGCAGCGATTTCTTTTCCTCTCTGAAATAAGGCTAGTGCATATTTTTCTAATACAGCCCAATCCGCAGCAGCAGCCAATCCTTCTGCAATGATTTCTTCTTTTGAAATATCTTCATCATGTCCTTCACTTGCTTTGGTAGATGGAGTGATAATTGGGTTAGGGAAATAATCATTTTCATTCAGGCCTTCAGGCAGGCTTACTCCACATAATTTTCGTCCACCTGCTTGATAAGTTCTCCAAGCATGACCCACTAAATTGCCTCGTACTACCATCTCTATCTTGAAAGGCACACATTTTTTACCAATGGCCACATTCGGGGCAGGGCAGTCCAATAGCCAATTGGGGCAAATGTCCTTGGTGGCAGCCAACATATAGGCAGCGATCTGGTTGAGGACCTGTCCTTTAAAAGGGATGGGTGCTGGTAAGATGACGTCAAAAGCAGAGATTCTGTCACTTGCAATCATTATAAGTAGTTCATTATCAAGATAATAGACATCTCTTACCTTGCCGTGGTACTCACCAATTTGATGGGGAAATAGGGTCGTTTTCATATTGTAAAATTATATTTTTAAAGATACAAATGATAATTTTTTCTTAAATGCTTACAATATGTTAATTTGTACCACAATTCAACTTAAAAACAATAATTTATGAAAAAATTTTTAAGACATTTTGCCGTTCTATGCTTATCTACCATCTTGGTAATGAGTGCAAAAGCTCAAAATGCAAGTACCCTTTCTGGTACGGTTAAAAATTCAAATTCTTCAGAATCTTTACCTGCAGTTTCAGTAACCTTAAAAGGATCCAACCAAGGTACTTTCACTGACGATAGAGGTAATTTTAAAATCTCAGTAACTCAAAAAGCACCTTATACCTTGGTGTTTTCTTCTGTTGGTTTTGAATCCAAAGAAGTGATAGTAGATGCTTCTAATAAAGTAAATGTTACACTTAAACCTTCTTATACTTTAGGTTCTGAAGTAGTAGTAGCTGCTTCAAGAGTAGCAGAAAGAATTCTAGAATCTCCAGTAACTATTGAACGTATCAGTAATGCTACAATCAAATCTGCACCTGCATCTAATTACTATGATATCATTGGTAATTTAAAAGGGGTGGACGTTGTAGCTGCAAGTTTGACTTTCAAAAGTGTAAGTACAAGAGGTTTTAACGGAAGTGGTAACACACGTATGAACCAATTGATTGATGGTATGGACAACCAAGCGCCCGGCTTAAATTTCTCAGTGGGTAGCATTGTTGGATTGACAGAATTAGATGTGGACAATATCGAATTATTACCAGGCGCTTCTTCTGCTTTGTATGGAGCAGGTGGTATGAACGGTACTGTTTTAATCAATAGTAAAAGCCCTTTCAAATACCAAGGTTTGAGTTTTCAAATCAAACAAGGGATGAACCATGTAGACGGTTACGAGCGTCCAAAATCTGGATACAGTGACTATACTGTAAGATGGGCTAGTAAAATAGGCGATCGTTTTGCTTATAAAATTTCAGCAGAATCAATGGAAGCACAAGATTGGTTGGCTCAAAATACAAGCAACTATTCTCGTAGCACCGGAACTTCTTTAGGGGAGACTATTTCTGGAACAAGAGCTACAGACCCTAATTATGATGGAGTAAACGTATATGGTGATGAAACCACTGTTGATTTAAGAAACTTTAGTGCTTCTTATAAAGCAGGCGTTTCTGGTTTATTAGGCGCAGCTACTTTCAATTCCTTGTATGGCGCAGCGGCAGGGTATAGTACTTATGCTGGTTACGCAGGTTTTTTAGCAAAAGCTACTGGACCCAATTGGGCAGCATTAGCTCCTTATGCTCCAATTCTATATGCGGATAAAAAAGGATATTATGGTAATGTAAGTAGAACAGGATATAATGAAGCCGATGTAATTGATCCAACTACAAGAAACAATAAAATTTCTGGATCTATTCACTATAAAGTAAATGATAAAACAGAGGCCTCTTTCAGTATGTATACAGGAACTGGAAATACAGTATATACTGGTAGTGACCGTTATTCATTGAAAAATTTACAAATGAGTCAGTTCAAATTTGAATTGAAATCTAAAAACTGGTATGTAAGAGCCTATGAAACTTTAGAAGATGCAGGTGATTCTTACAATGCCACTATTGCCACTCGTATATTCAACGAATCTTGGAAACAAAGTTATAATCCAACCAATGCAACAACTACTGCTGCCTCTTGGTATCCTCAATACTTTTCTGCTTTAACAGGTGCTTTAGCTCAAGGCGCTAGTCCAGCGCAAGCAGATGCTGCAGCAAGAACTTTAGCAGATCAAGGAAGACCTGAAGGTCAAGTCCGTTTAAATTCCACATACCAATCAATCACAGCTTCCCCAATTTCTAAAGGTGGTGCTAAATTTTTAGATAAATCATCATTGTCTGTAGTGGAAGGTCAATTGAATTTGACTGAAAAATTAGGTTTTGATAAATATGACATGGATTTATTAATTGGAGGAAGTGCAAGAACTTATACATTGAATTCACAAGGAACTTTATTTGCTGATACAGCAGGAAATATTGCCATCAATGAAACAGGTGCTTATACTCAATTGTCAAAGAAATTTTTTGGAGATGGACTTAAATTATCTTTTTCTGGACGTTATGATAAAAATCAAAACTTCAAAGGTCAATTTACACCAAGGTTCACTGCTGTAATTAAAGTTGCAGAAGACAATAATTTACGTCTTTCTTACCAAACAGCTTATCGCTTCCCAACCACACAAAACCAATACATTAACTTATTAGTAGGTGGTGGAACTCGATTAATGGGTGGTTTACAAAGCTTAAGAGATTTTTATAATTTCGGTTCAAATCCTGCCTATACCATTCCAAGTGTAACTGCATTTGGCGCTTCAGTAGCAGGAGGTGCACCAAACCCTACTTTATTAAAACAACAAGTATTTGGTGATTTCAAACCAGAATCTTTAAAGTCTTTTGAAATTGGATATAAAACTTTAATTGCTAAAAAATTATTAATTGATTTTTATGCATATTCAGGGGAGTATACCAACTTTATTGGTGGTGTGAATGTATTGCAATCAAGAACTGGTGCGAGCATTTATGATGTATTGAGTGCAGACAAGCGAATTGCTTACAGTATTTCTACCAATGCTTCAACTAAAGTATCTTCTTCAGGATGGGGTGTTTCTGCAGATTACATAATGCCTAATAATTTTACTTTCAATGGTAGTATCTATACAGATGAAATTGGCAACTTGCCTACTGGCTTTATTGCTTATTTCAACACACCATTGTGGAGAGCTAATTTTGGTTTAACCAATACAGGTTTCTTGTTGAAAAATAGATTGGGCTTTAGTGCTTCCTTACATTATCAAGACGAAATGACTTATGAAGGTAGTTTTGCAGTTGGTAAAGTAGCTTCTTTCAATACGATCGATGCTGTTTTGACTTACAAAGTACCTAGCGTTAAATCTTTGATTAAAGTAGGTGGTACCAATATTATGAATAAATACTATTACACAGCTTATGGTAGTCCAAAAATCGGTGGATTGTACTATGTAAGCTTTGCTTATAACATATTCTAGTCTTTTAGGATGGGTTAGTCCTATAATCCCTTCCTCCCAGCTTGGGCGGAGGGGATTTTTTTATGCCTTAGAATTCCTTTTTTCTTGTATAAAACTCTATTTTTGCATCTCAAATTAAAATTAGATTCATGCGATCAATAGCCTTAAGAGAAGCCATCCGCGAAGCAATGAGTGAAGAGATGAGAAGAGATGAGCGCGTATTACTAATGGGAGAAGAAGTAGCCGAATACAATGGGGCTTATAAAGTAAGCCAAGGTATGTTGGCAGAATTTGGGCCTAAACGCATTATTGATACCCCCATTTCAGAATTAGGCTTTACCGCTGTAGCGGTGGGCGCTGCTCAAAATGGGCTTAGACCTATTGTTGAGTTCATGACCTGGAACTTTGCTGTACTTCCTTTAGATCAAATTTTAAATACGGCCAGTAAGATGTTGGCCATGAGTGGAGGCCAAATTGGATGTCCTATTGTGATGAGAGGACCCAACGGAAGTGCGGGTCAATTAGGTGCTCAACATTCTACTGCTTTTGAAAGTTATTTAGCCAACATACCTGGTATTAAAGTAGTTTCTACTGCCAGTGCTTATGACGCTAAAGGCTTGCTTAAACAAGCCATTAGGTATGAAGAAGACCCAATCATGTTTTTAGAATGTGAAGTAATGTATGGTGATAAAGAGGAAGTACCAGAGGAAGAATATTATATACCACTAGGATTAGCTGCAGTAAAAAAGCCGGGCCGTGATGTAACGATTGTATCCTATAGTAAGATGATGAAAGTGGCTCTTGGGGCTGCTGCAGAATTGGAAAAAGAAGGCATTAGTGCAGAAGTAATAGATTTAAGAACTATTCGTCCATTGGACTGGATGACTGTTTTAGAAAGCGTTAAAAAAACAAATAGATTGGTGATTATAGAAGAGCAATGGCCCTTTGCTTCTGTGTCTTCAGAATTAAGTTACCGCATTCAAAAGGAGGGCTTTGATTATTTAGATGCACCTATTAGAAGAATCACCAGCGCTGATGCCCCCATGCACTATGCGCCAAATTTAACTGCTTTGGCCATTCCAGACATCATTAGATCCGTAAAGTTGGTCAAAGAGGTACTGCATCAGTACAAATAAAGAGCAGTAATCCTTTATTTTAACCTTTTGTACAGTTTAACAATATAATTCAAAGTCTTTTTATAAATATCCCTCACAAAGGGATATTTTTGTTACAAATAATAAGTACTTTTTATGGGATTCATTTGTTTGATTATTTTTTGGGTAGGTTGGTACATTGGTATTTATGCAATGCTTAAAAAAGCTGGTGTAGAAAATACAAAAGCCATTATCCCTATTTACAATACTTGGGAAGTGGTAAAGCTTTGTAATATTCCAAAAATTTGGTTTTGGATACAGCTGATACCTATTTTAGGTCAATTTGTAAGCTTGTGGATTTCCATCATTTTTGTGATGCATTTTAAGAAGGTGAATTTGATCCAACATGCATTGACTGTATTTTTTCCTTTTATTTATTTGCCTTATTTAGGGTTTTCAGTAAATGAAAAATGGCATGGCGAAGCAGCCTTGGTACATTACCATAAGCCTGCCTCTAGAGAATGGATTGACGCCGCAGTTTTTGCAGTAGTGGCTGCTACTTTAATTAGAACTTTTATTTTTGAAGCCTATGTGATTCCTACTGAGAGTATGGAAAAAACTTTATTGGTGAATGATTTTTTGTTTGTTGATAAAATTACCTTTGGTGCTAGAATTCCACAAACACCTATTTCATTTCCTTTTGTGCACAATACTTTGCCTGGGGCACCCACGACACCTTCTTATGTAAAATGGATTCAATTAGATTATAGTAGGTTACCAAAAATTAGAAATATCAATCGCAATGATGTAGTGGTATTTAATTTTCCAGCAGGAGATACCATTATCAATGATCCGGATTACGGAAGTAAAAATCCTTATTACGATGTATTGAGATCTCCTGAGTTCAATGGGGACAGAGAAAAGTTGAAAGCCCAATTTCCATTATTGGTTCATCCGATAGATAAAACCGATAACTACATTAAAAGATGTGTAGGCGTCCCAGGGGATCTTATTCAAGTAAAAGAAAGTAGATTGTGGGTTAATGGTCATCCCGCTTTCGTGGCGGCCAACGCACAAACAGAATATTTAGTAGTAACCAATGGCAAGCCTATTGCAGAAGACTATGTGGAGGACAGCATTGGCATTAGTACCACCGAAGCCACCAATGATTTTAGAGTGATTGATGGCAAGGCCAATACTTATTTAATTAACATGACCGCAGGGGCTGCAGAAAGTTTAAAAAAATTAGCGCAAGTGGTATCGGTGAGTCCCTATGTGGACAATACAGTAGGATATACTTTTCCCAATGATGTTCAACATTTTCCTTTCACTGTAGATAATTTTGGTCCTATTCGTATTCCAAAAAAGGGAGACATCATAGAATTGAATGATAGTACCATAGAATTGTATCGCCGTTTGATTACCAATTATGAGCACAATACTTTAGACAAAGTAAATGGTCAATTTATTTTAAATGGAATAGTGGCTTCTACTTACACAGTAAAACAAGATTATTATTGGATGATGGGAGACAATCGACACAGAAGCCAGGACAGTCGTTTTTGGGGCTATGTGCCAGAAACACATATTGTTGGTAGAGCTGCTTTAATTTGGTTTAGTTACAATAAGTCTATTCGATGGAATCGATTATTTAGTAGCATTAAATAAGTCAATGCAAAAGAAATACGAGTTTGACTATGAAATTTTAGACCATGCAGGTTTATTGTCTGATTCAGATCAAGTGTTATTAAATGCAGCCATCAAAGCTACAGAAACTGCCTATGCGCCCTATTCTAATTTCAAAGTAGGTGCCGCAGCTTTACTATCGACCGGACAAATAGTGATTGGATCCAATCAAGAAAGTGCTAGTTTCCCCGTAGGTATTTGTGCCGAAAGAACTTTATTGAATAGTGTAGGAAGTCAATACCCAGAAGCAACCATACTAAGCATGGCCATTAGTTATGACCCTTTGAACAAGCCATCGGTAGCACCAATTTCTCCTTGTGGTATGTGTAGACAAGCTTTATTGGATTATGAAAATCGTTATCAGGCACCCATTAAAATTTTCTTAGCAGGTAAATCAGGCCAGGTCATGGTCATTGCTTCGGCAAGTTATCTTTTGCCCTTTGGCTTTGACGGGTCTATCTTAAAATAGGGGGGATATTAAAACAAGGTTTGTACCCCTAATTCCAATCTAAATTCGTGTTGAAGCAACCATTTTTTTCTGGCCTTGCCCCAGGCATAACCCACTAAGGATCTATCCGATCCCACAATTCTATGGCAGGGCACAATGATGGCAATTTTATTTTTTCCATTGGCATTGGCTGCGGCACGCACCAAATTAGGATCGCCCATTTTTTTTGCTAATTCACCATAGCTTAAGGTTCTGGAGAAGGGAACCTCATACAATTCTTTCCAAACTTTTTGTTGAAATTCTGTACCCGCCTGATTGATGGCTACACTAAACTGTTTTCTTTTGCCTGCAAAATATTCAATCAATTCATCAATGCATTGATTGATGACTTCTGGTGCAGTAGGTGATATTTCAATTTGATTCAAGGCTGCGTCTTCAATAAAAATTAATTCTTCAATACAAAAATCATCCGCTACGATTTTTATAATGCCAATGGGGCTATGGTAAATTTGGGTGTATTGGTTGGGCATTATCCGATGGGTTGTCCATTTGTCACTGGTAATGAAGGATGAAGCAAAACAACTTCATGTAACTCGTCATATACCCCTAATACTAAACATTCACTAATAAAATTGGCAATTTGTTTTGGAGGAAAATTGACGACGGCGATGATTTGCTTGCCCACTAAGTTTTCCATGGAATAATGATGTGTAATTTGAGCAGAGGATTTTTTGATACCCAGGGGGCCAAAATCGATGCTTAATTGATAAGCAGGTTTTTTAGCTTTTGGAAAAGCTTCTACGGTTAAGATGGTACCACACCTGATGTCTACTTTTGTAAAGTCTTCCCAATTCAGCATATTTGATAATTTCTTCCTAAAAATACATTGCTTAACTCAATAAATTGGCTAATTCTATGAGGTCTTTTTGTTTGTAGAGCAGGGTGGGACTTTGAAAGCATTTTGCAAATTCCATCAAATGCTTTTTGATGATTTGAACATTAGTGAGTCGTTTGTAATAACTATTTTTGGGTGTTATATTGGATCTAAGCATGTAATTGTCTAAATCTTTTTGAGAAAATGCATTGCCTGTAGTTCCTTCTACATAAAACTGAATGAATTCTTGTGGATTCGAAACAATTTCTTCAGGATCCCAATCTGAAGTATAAAAGGCAATGATGCATTGCTTGGGAATATTGATGAAGTGTGCCTGTATGTCCAATTGTTGACAAAGTTCTGCATACAGTAATGTGTTGGCTATGGCATTCCCTTTTTTGGACTGTAAAGGAGCTGCAATCAAAAATTCTTCTGGCTTTTCATAATTTACTTCTACACCTTTTATTTGGTAATAATTGTATAGAATATTCCGAATTACATTGGCTTGCTCCAAAGGAGTTAAATAGTTATTTAATTCCAGCCATATATTACGTCTAATTTTTTCCATTTGATGCCGCAAAGTATCGATAGCCAATTCAGGAAATTGAAACTGTGCGACAAGCAATGCGCCCTCAAATAAAGAGGCATTAGGAGCTGCATTCCATTTGGTAAAAGCTTCTGTTAAATCTTGCAATCTAAGTTTGTAAATCATGAGCTCAATTCTTTCCAATGTAGCCTCATCCAAAGTATTTTCCCATAGATGTTCTAAATCTGGAATGATGGGAGAGCCATACACCAATAATCTATCGGCAATGGTATTAAAAATCTCTTCGTCTGGGTCGTCAATTAACTTAAACAAAGCGTTTATTTCTGTTGCTTTTTGCATTTTGAGCCTTTGGTTTGTTTTCAAATATTATTCAAATCAACACTAAATATCTTCAAAATCCCATTATACTTATCCTATGGTTGTGGATATAATTAACAAATGTTTGCATAATAAATAGAATTATTAAACGTTCAGCTAAATTTTCGGTATTTATGCTCAGTATTATTGCTATTTGTCCGTACTTTGCCTATACAACGAAAAGCATATGACCAATCAAATTTCTGCTACCCCGAAATTTCCAGTAATGGAGAAATCATTGCATACCGAATTAAAAAATAGGGTGAACAAATATTTGGCAGAACATTCCATAAAAGCTACAGGTAATTTTAAGTTATTTTCAAAAGCCATTATTTTAATGTCCTTATTTGTATTGACTTATGTGCACTTAGTATTTTTTACACCCTCCACTTTTTTTGCGTTAATAGAATGCGTTTTATTTGGAGGTTTGATTGCAGCCATTGGGTTCAATGTGATGCACGATGGTAGCCATGGAAGTTTTAGCAAGTATGCTTGGTTGAATAAGGTGGCTTCTTCTTCTATCAGTGTTTTAGGCGCCAGTCGTTTTATGTGGGCCATGAAGCATGTTACTTTACACCATACGTTTACAAATATTGATGGGGTTGATGATGACATTGAAGTGGGTGTTTTAATGAGAATGGCGCCTACTCAAAAACATTATTTATTGCATCGTTTTCAACATATTTATTTCTGGGGTTTATATATGCTTTTATATATATTTTGGATATTTTTTGCTGATTATAAAAAATATTTCTCAGGTAAAATTGGCTCTGTTGCCATAAAGAATATGAGTATTGGTGAGCACATTGAATTTTGGGCGGTAAAAGTATACCATGCTTTTGTTTTTGTGGTTTTACCTATTTACATGGTTGGCTGGGTGAGTTGGTTGGTGGGTTTTTTAGTGGTCGGATTTTTTGCTGGATTTGTGTTGAGTATTGTTTTTCAATTAGCACATACGGTTACAGAAACTGAATTTCCATTAGCTATTCAACCAGAAAACAAAATGCCTGATGAATTTGCAGTGCATCAAATTCAAACTACAGCCAATTTTGCCACAAAAAGCAAATTGGTAAGTTGGTTGGTAGGGGGCTTAAATTTCCAAATCGAACACCACTTGTTTCCTAAAATATCCCATGTTCATTATCCAGCCATTTCTAAGATAGTAAAACAAACTTGTGCAGATTTTAAGTTAAAGTACAATGAATATCCAACTGTCATCAGTGCTATCAAGGCGCATGTTCAATACCTTAAATTAATGAGTAAACCTGCTTTGAATTAATTCAATTCCATACGTAACTAATGATACTAAAAAGGCCTCCAAATTTGGAGGCCTTTTTTATAACTCAATACATTTGAATGCTAGATTTATTAAGATGCTTTCTTTTTTCTAGCCATCTTCCGCGGAGGATTGGCTTTTAATTCGGCGATGGTCGCATTGATTTCCTCTATCGTTAAGGTTTCTACTTTTTCTTGTTGCTCTTTACTCAATTTGAAATTGCGTAAACCTTGTTTAATATAAGGACCATAAGGGCCTCTTAACAATTGAATCTTCTCTTTTTCAAATACCTTGATGGTTCTTTCATCTTTGGCCTTTCTTTTCTCAGCAATCATAGGGGTCAATTCTTCGAGGGTAACCGTGTATGGGTCCATTTCCTTGTTCAAGGAGTAGAACTTCTTAGAATGGGCTGCATAGGGGCCAAAACGACCAATATTTACAGAAACATCCTCTTCTTCGAACTGACCAAGCATTCTTGGAAGCTTAAACAATTCCATGGCCTCGTCAAAACTGATGGTCTCAATACTCTGAGATGCCTTTAATTTGGCAAATCTTGGCTTTTCTTCCTCATCCTGATGGCCAATTTGAACCATTGGGCCGTACCTGCCCATACGTGCAATCACTTTTTTACCACTTACTGCATCAAAACCTAATTCTCTTTCACCTTTGGCTCTTTCGGCAGTTTCAAGGGTATGTTCAATGGTCACATGAAAGGGCTCATAAAAAGAGGCCAACATATCGCTCCATTTTAATTTGCCTGCAGCGATTTCATCAAATTCGCCTTCAATTTTAGCGGTAAAATTAAAATCCATTACTTTTTCAAAATGCAATTTCAAAAAATCAGTGACCACCAAACCTAAATCGGTAGGGGACAATTTATTCTTTTCAGCACCAGTAATTTCAGAAGCGGATTCTTGTTTGATTTCATCTTTATTACTCAGGGTCAAAATTTGGTAAATTCTTTTGATGCCTTCTTTTTCCCTTTTCTCTACGTAATTACGTTTCATGATCGTAGTAATCGTAGGGGCATAAGTGGAAGGACGACCAATGCCTAATTCCTCTAGTTTTTTTACTAAGGAAGCCTCCGTAAATCTTGAACCAGGGCGACTGAATCTTTCTAAACCTGTCATAGATGTAAAATCAAGTACCTGTCCTTTAGCTAAAGGAGGCAATAAACTTTCATCTCCTTCTTCCAAATTATCTTCCTCCACTTCGTCTTCATCCTTGCTTTCTAAATATACTTTTAAGAAACCATCAAACTTCATCACTTCACCACTAGCTGTTAAAGTATCTTTATTGGTAGATATTTCAATTTTTGCAGTTGTTTTTTCAAACTGCGCATCACTCATTTGAGAAGCAATGGTTCTTTTCCAAATGAGTTCATACAATCTATTTAAATCTGGGTCGTCTACTTTGCTCTCATTCATGTAAGAAGGACGAATGGCTTCGTGTGCTTCTTGTGCATTTTCGTTTTTATTCTTAAATTTTCTTGGTTGATAATATGAATCACCAAAACTATCATTGATTTCTTTTTTAATAGCCTCCATGGCAGTTTCACTTAAGCCAATGCTGTCTGTTCTCATGTAAGTGATCTTACCACTTTCGTATAATTTTTGGGCCAGTAACATGGTTTTACTTACGCTATAACCTAATTTTCTGGATGCTTCTTGTTGTAAGGTAGAAGTAGTGAAAGGTGCTGAGGGCGTGCGTTTGCCATCTTTTACAGCAATGTCTTTTACGGTATATTTCGCGCCCTTACATTCGTTTAAAAATTTTTCGGCTGCACCAGCAGTAGTTAATTTTTGCGGGCCTTCTGCTTTGAATTTTACTTTTTTCTTGTTGATATCTGGCGCACTAAATAAAGCGGAAACCTTAAATACGCTCTCTGGAATAAATTGGTTGATTTCTCTTTCTCTTTCTGCAATTAATCTTACTGCCACACTTTGAACCCTGCCTGCACTCAAACTTCTTTGCATGCCAATCTTGCGCCAAAGTACTGGGCTCAATTCAAAACCTACAATTCTATCTAATATTCTTCTTGCTTGTTGTGCATCTACCAAATCCATATTAATTAAACGTGGATTGGCTACTGCTTTCTTAATGGCAGGGGCCGTAATCTCATGAAATACAATACGCTTTGTTTTTTTAGGATCCAATCCCAATACTTCTGCTAAATGCCAACTGATGCTTTCTCCTTCCCTGTCCTCATCCGATGCCAACCATACTTCTTTTGCTTTTTTGGTCATGGATTTTAATTCCTTTACCACTTTTTCTTTCTCACTTGGAACAGTATAACGAGGAGCGAATTTGTTTTTTAAATCTATCCCCATGTCTACTTTTTCCAAATCACGTATATGCCCATAGCAACTGCGCACTTCAAAATCTTCGCCTAAAATCTTCTCGATCGTTTTTGCCTTTGCAGGCGACTCCACAATTAATAAGTTCTTTGACATAGTGGTCTACCGCTCCTACGGGATATTTTAGAAATTGATTATCAAGTAATTATGCAAAAAAAGCAAACCCTATGTTCTAGCAGCTATTTCTTTTCTCGCGATGCAATATTAGAGCTTTCGACTAAAAAATAAAAATTAGCCGGGCTTAGGAACCCAAAAATGCCATGATTTTGTCGATCACTTCCTGTGTTTTGTACACTTTGTTATGACCTAAACCATTGGTTGTCAAGAATTTAATATTTTCTGACGCTTTATTTTTAAAATCTATTAAATCTTTATAAGGGCAGACCATATCTTCTTGGTCATGTACCCAAAGTACAGGTCCGCTATATTTTGCTAAGGCTCGATCGGCTTCGAAAAAACTGACTGGATGATGTGTATGCCTTTGCAGTTCTTCAATAAATGCAGCTTTTACGCCTTCCTTTAAGTGCATCATATTAAAGTAACTTTCAAAAGTAGTGGTGGTTTTGGTGGCAGGGGCAATGAGTACAAATTTATGATTCTGTGGATGGGAGATGGTTTCTGCCACCATTGCTAGCGTAATGGCCCCTAAAGAATGACCAATAAAATAATCAATAGGACCGTGGTCTTTAATGATTTCTTGAATGGCTTCTTGATAGATGACTATATTAATGTATTTGCCTTGGCTTAAACCATGTCCAGGGGCATCAAAACAAAGTACCCTACAACCCATTTTTAAAAGCGGCTGAATGTACTGCTCAAATTTGTAAGCATAGCTTGCATAACCATGCGCGATCAATACTGTTTTACCATTGGGTTTGTTTGAGCGCCATTCGAAACCATTTAAAGTGGAAGATCCAATATTGTGTAAGCCATTGCCCTTAACTTTTACTTGGATTCCATTGGCTTGATGAAAAATGGCAGGCGCTTTTCTTTTTGTATATTTTGGATAGGGCGTGCAAAAAAGATTAAAGGCCAATTTTCCTGCTACCTGAGGCGATACCAATCCTAAGGTTTTAAATTTTGTTCTTAAATACCGTAAATACATACGTTGAGAGAACCCCTGCTTCGCCATTATTCCATTATTTATCTGCAAAGATAAGTCTAGAACAGGGGGTGGAGCTATTTTTTTTGTATTTCGACAAAGAAAATTATAAATGAACTAAAGGCATTGAATGATAAAAGTTATTTTTGCAAAAATCTATCAAGGACTTATGTATTCATTAAAAATCAATTTTGAACAAAAAGGATTGGAACCTGTTACTTTAACCAATCTAAAACCAGACCAGAGTTTATTGGAAGTGATCTTGGATGCAGGTATCGAACTGCATCACAATTGTGGTGGTGTTTGTGCCTGCAGTACTTGCCATGTCTATGTAAAAAAAGGGGCTGAGTTTTTGCAAGAATTATCTGATAAAGAAGAAGATTTTATTGATCGTGCAGTAAGTCCAAGAATTGAATCAAGATTGGGCTGTCAATGTGAATTGCTTGCCGGTTCGGGCGAAATTGAAATCAATTTGCCAGATCAAACACAATTTTTAGGAGAATAAAAAATTAAAAAAAACTATGACCCAGTTTGAACCACCCATTCATTGGAATGACCATGAAGATATTGCCCAAAAATTATATGAAAAATTTGGAGATGATTTTACAGAGTCCAAAATATACCGCGTTCGTTTCACCGATTTACTAGAATGGGTTTTGTCTTTGCCTCATTTTGAAGGGAAAAAAGAGGAGTCCAACGAAGGGCATTTGGAAATGATCCAAAGTGCCTGGGTCTATGAATGGAGAGATAATCAAAAATAGGCTTACATTTATAGTCTTAAAATTACCTTCTTGCTAGCTGCCTTTAAAAAAATTAAATGTTTTGTATTTGATGTCGATGGTGTTTTAACCAATGGCAAGTTATTGATTATGCCCAATGGGTTAATGGCTAGGTCGATGGACATTAAAGATGGCTATGCTTTGCAATTGGCCATCAAAAAAGGCTACCAGGTTTGGATTATTTCTGGAGGCAATTCAGACGAGGTGAAAGATCGACTTCAAAAATTGGGGGTGTCTGAAGTTTTTATGAAAGTGAAAGATAAGTTAGCCTTGTTGCATGAATTAGCGGTATTGAATAAAGTGGACTTAAGCCATGTAATGTACATGGGGGATGACATGCCCGACTATGAGGCCATGAAAGTGGTGGGTTTAGCAGCATGCCCAAGTGATGCAGCTGCAGACATTAAAGCCATTGCTGCCTATAACGCCATTGCCAAAGGGGGAGAAGGTTGTGCAAGAGAAGTCATTGAAAAGACTTTGAAATTGAATGATCATTGGGATCTAAGTGATCAAATTCAATCCAAATAAATTTTAAATCTATATTTTGAAGCTACTGATTCATTTTTTAAGATTGATACGTTGGCCCAATTTGCTATTTATTTTATTGGCTGAAACCTTGTTTCATTTTTGTATTTACAAACCGCTTTTCCCTTTGTCGGGGGAAGCAATTGAGTTTCGTTTTTATTTAATGCTAGTAAGCAATACCTTTATTGCAGCCGCTGGTTATATGATCAACGATTATTTTGATGTAAACATTGATCAAATCAATAAGCCTGAAAAAGTAGTAGTAGGCGCTTATATAAGCAGAAGATGGGTCATTTTTTGGCATTTGATATTAAGTGTGGTGGCCATTTATATATCTACCATTGTTTTTCCTTTTAAAAGTTATTGGCATATTCATTTGTCGAATTTACTAGCCATATTGTTGCTGTGGTTTTACAGCACTACCTTTAAAAAGAATTTTCTTGTAGGCAATATTATTATTTCTGTACTTACTGCTTGGTCTATTGCTGTGGTTTATTTTTCAAAACTAACTATACAAGAAATTAGTCATCCAGATATTAACAATGTCTCTAATTTTAAATTTGCTAAGCTTACATTATTGTATAGTGCCTTCGCGTTTATTTTAACTTTAGTAAGAGAAGCTTTAAAGGATTTAGAAGATATGGAAGGTGATGCTAAGTTTGGTTGTCAAACCTTGCCTATCAAATGGGGGTTGAAACCAACCAAGGTATATCTTTCTGTTTGGTTGATTGTTGTCATTGCTTTGCTATTAATTATACAGTTGGTGGTGATTCCATTTGGCTGGTGGTATACTACTTTGTATTGCCTTGCTTTCATTGTGGCACCATTAATTATTGTTTTAATAAAATTACCTACGGCCTACACCAGTAAAGATTTTAATGCACTCAGTGCATGGATTAAAGGGTCCATGTTATTTGGAATTTTATCTATTGGATTTTTCTACTTTTTATTTTAAGTACCCATGCACCATTTTATATTAGCTTCTCAATCTCCAAGACGTAAGGCTTTATTAGAATGGGCAGAATTGCCATTTGAGATTATTGTATCTGACGCAAAGGAGGATTATCCATCCAATTTGTCCATGGAAGAAGTACCTGTGTTTATTGCAAAAAATAAAGCAGCTGCGGTGAAAGAAAAAATAATTCAAGACAAAGGCGAAATTCATAATACTTGCATCATTGCGGCAGATACGGTAGTGGTTTTGGATGAAACAATCATTGGCAAACCCATCGACAAAGCAGAGGCCATGGCTTCACTTCAAAAATTATCTGGAAGAGTACATCAAGTGATTACTGGTGTGGTGGTTTTATATAACGAAAAAGAAATCGCATTCAGCGAACTCACTCAAGTTGAATTCCATCCTTTGACCAAGGAACAAATTGAATTCTATGTGGACAAATATAAACCTTACGATAAAGCGGGTGCTTATGCGATTCAAGAATGGATTGGCGTAGTGGGTATTAAAAACATACAAGGCGATTTTTACAATGTAATGGGTTTGCCTGTAAGCAAGTTGCTGCAAAAAATAAAGCAACTAGGGATTGTTTAGTTGCTTTATGTAATTTAAGTTATTGGAATAAATTTATTGCCAATGAAAAGCAATGTCTAATTCCAGATCTGGGTGTAAACTTCTTTCCACTGGACAGGTTCTTGCCACTCTTTCCAAAATCTCTTTTGTTTTCTCTTCCAGATTTAATCCGGCAGGCAGTGTCACATGCGCAATGATTTTTCCTATTCTTCTCGGATCTGAGACCATAATTTTAGTGACTTCTACTTTAGCGCCATCCAAAGCAATTTGCATGCTTTCTGCTTTGATGCCCATGGTGGTAATCAAACAGGCGCCTAATCCAGTAGCAATTAAATCGGTGGGTGAGAATCTTTCTCCTTTTCCTTTGTTGTCTGTAGGGGCATCAGTTTCAATGGCAGAGCCACTTTGCAAATGCAAGCAGGTGGTTCTTAAATTGGATTCGTAGGTAACAGTAGCTGTCATGGTATAGATTTGTGATTTTGGTAAATTTACGATGAATGGGTTTATTTTGGATTAAATGACGCAATATAATATGCATATTTAGGACCAAGTCTTGTATTTTTGTGGCTGATTATTGAATAATTATGCAAGAATTACCTGTGGTTGCACCTGGATCGGATACAAGAATAAAAAAGCCAGATTGGTTAAGGGTTAAACTGCCTATTGGGGAAAGTTACAAGCATGTACGTGGTTTGGTAGATACCCATAAATTACATACCATTTGTGAAAGTGGCAACTGTCCTAATATGGGCGAATGTTGGGGCGAAGGAACAGCTACTTTTATGATACTTGGGAATATTTGTACAAGAAGCTGTCAATTTTGTGCAGTGGCTACAGGTCGTCCTAAAGCGGTAGAATGGGATGAACCACAACGAGTAGCCGAAGCCATCTTACTCATGAAAGTAAAACATGCAGTTTTAACCAGCGTAGATAGAGATGAATTAACAGATGGAGGCTCGATCATTTGGTACAATACCATTAAAGCTATTAAAGCACTTACGCCCAGTACTACTTTAGAAACATTGATTCCAGATTTTAGAGGTATACAAGAACAAATTAATCGGATCATAGAAGCAGCACCCGAAGTAGTGAGCCACAATATGGAAACAGTAGAGCGCATTACACAGAAAGTTAGAGTACAGGCTAAATACAGAAGAAGTTTAGGGGTATTAGAAACATTAAAGAAAGGCGGCATGCGCACCAAGACGGGCATCATGTTAGGCATTGGTGAAGAAAAACAGGAAGTCATACAAACCATGAAAGATTTGGTGGGTGTAGGTTGTGATGTATTAACCCTTGGTCAATATTTACAACCCACTAAAAAACATTTAGCCGTTCAACGCTTCGTGCATCCTGATGAGTTTGCCGAATTAAGACAAATAGGGTATGAGCTTGGTTTTGATTATGTAGAAAGTGGACCTCTTGTGCGCTCTTCTTATCATTCAGAAAAACATGTGATTGCTGGATGGGGCAGAAATAAATGGATAGAGGAACTTACGATGAATAAATAATTTTAGCTAAGCAAGATAAAAAAAAGGAGTCCCAAAATTGGAGACTCCTTTTTTTATGGGGGGTAGTTTTTTTATTCCCACATCAATGCGCTTGCGCCAAGTATGGCCGCATCTGATTCTTTTAAATGACTCACTAAAATCTTCACTTTGTTTTGGAATATTTCAATCACATTGGCTTCCAAATGTTCGCGTGTAGGTTTTAAGATTAAATCTCCTGCCTTGGTTAAGCCTCCAAATAAGATAATGGCTTCAGGGCTGGAGAACATTACAAAATTGGCCAATGCCATACCTAATATTTTACCCGTATAGTCAAAAACTTCTTTGGCAATTTCGTCACCATTGGTGGCTGCATCAAAAACAATTTTAGAATTCAATTCGCTAGTAGGCAATGCTCTTAATAAACTTGGACGATCTGATTTTTGTAAAATTTCGATGGCTGTTAAAGTAACACCAGTAGCGGAGGCATAACTTTCTAAAGGGCCTCTTTTACCAGTACCAGGATGTAATCTTCCGTCAGGAACAATGATGGTATGGCCTAATTCACCAGCGAATCCATCATGGCCATAAATCAATTGTCCATTAGAAACTATACCACTTCCAACACCTGTGCCTAAAGTAATCATGATAAAATCTTTCATGCCTTGGGCGGCACCATATTTCATTTCACCTACTGCGGCTGCATTGGCGTCATTGGTTAATTTAACAGGTAATTTGGTTTTATCTTGAATCATTTTAGCCAAAGGAATGATCCCTTTCCAAGGAAGATTGGGCGCATATTCAATGGTACCGGTATAAATATTCCCATTAGGTGCGCCCACGCCAATGCCTTTGATGCGGCCTACACCACCTACTTTTTCTATAATTTCTCTAAGTTTTTCATCCAATTCGTCAATGAAGGTATGTACTTGCTCATGTTTTTTTGTGGACATTTCACTTGAAAACAAAACATTGCCTACGTTGTCTACAATACCAAATTTGGTACCGGTACCACCTATATCAACACCCACTACAAAAGAATCCATCTTATTATTTTATTTTTTAAATTTTAATTAATGTCCAGCTGCTACTTCAGTTTCCTCATAATTGATGCCTTGTTTTTTTAAGATGCCTTTTACTGCAATCGCAAAGATTAAAATATAAGCAAAGCAGAAAACAGGTACAAAGAAGGAATTATGAATGCCATAACCTGGGGTATCTAAATGTGATGATTGTAAGAAATCAGATAATTTACCTTGGATAGGAGGGATAATACCACCACCAAGAATCATCATAATTAAAAACGCTGCACCTTGTGTGGTGTATTTGCCAATACCTGCAATAGATAAAGCAAAAATACAAGGCCACATAATAGAACAAGCAATACCACCCGTTAAGAAAGCATAAATAGCAATATCTCCTTTTGTAAATACACCAATCAACATAGAAACTAAACCAATCAAACTAAAGATGAACAATGTTTTAGCAGGTTTGTCTTGACTTAAGAAGAAGGCTCCAATTTGAATAAATATACAAACGATGTACATGTATAATGGGCTCATGTCATATTGTGCAATACTGTTTACAGCAATTACAATACCAAAAGCAACCAAAGGGACAATCACTGTTAATATTTTATTTGTTTTACTTTTAAATTCAAAAGCAGAAATAGCGCCTGTCCAACGTCCAATCATCATACTTCCCCAATACATAGAAATATAAGGTGCAATTTTTGAAGAAGGGATACTTCCAAAATCAACTTGCTTTAAAAGCTCTCCCAAATTAGAACCAATGGCTACTTCAGCACCCACATAAACAAATAGCGCTAACATACCCAAAACCAATTGAGGGTATTTCATGGCACCCCATCCATGCTCATCTTTCTGTGCGCTGAAGTTGGCGTACAATAAACCTACCACCACTGTGGCTAAAGCGCCAAACAACCATTTCAAACGAACGGTTTCTAAATCAAGTCTTCCAGCATCTGTTAAGGTAGTGGGATCAATTTTATAACTACTAAAAATTGGAACAAACATAATAATCAGTACCCCTGTCATAATTAATAACAAGAATAAGGCTTTGTTGGCTGGTTCAATTTTTTCTTCAGAAATACCCGGAGGTACTTTCTTAGAAAAATGAAACATAGCAGCAGCGGCTAAAAACAAAATGCCCACAGCACTATACAATACCACGACTTTACTAAGACTCAATGCAGCAATTTGATCATCGGTAATAGCAGCTGCACTGCCAAACAAAGCAAAGGCCACTACAATGGGGCCTATGGAGGTTCCAAAGGAATTAATACCACCCGCTAAGTTCACACGGCTGGCTCCTGTAGAAGGATCTCCTAAGGCAATTGAAAAAGGTTGCGCTGCAGTTTGTTGTAAAGAAAAACCTAATGCAACGATAAATAATCCCACCAACATACCCGTAAAAGTATTGGCGTTAACAGCAATAATCATGGCGGCTGCCCCTATAGCGGAAAACAACAAACCATAGACGATACTTTTTTTATAGCCCCATTTGCCCACCAAATCTTTGCCTCCGAAAGCGCCAAAAGCAAATAGGCCAAGTGCGCCAATATAATAAGCTAAGTAAAAGGCAAAATCAACCAATTGACTTTGGAATTGATCCAAATGAAATTTGTGTTTGCAGAAGGGTATAAAAACGCTATTGCTGGATGCAATAAAGCCCCAGAAAAAGAATACCACAACAAGCGTAGACAATGCGCCTGTATTGGTAGGTTGTTTGGTTTGGCTCATAAGATTCGTTAGTTTAATCGTAATAGTTTAGGTTATATTTTTAATCGATTCCGTAAAATACTTAAAATTACAATTCAATGGTATAAAATAACCTAAAATCTATCTTTAAATAATTCCAATTAAGTACTTAAAAAACAAGGAGTTTTAAGGACAATGAAGTAAATTGAATCAAATTAATCTATTCATGGTCGTAGTACATGTAAGTGCGGAATGTTATCCGATGGCAAAAGCGGGAGGTTTGGGGGATGTGGTTGGTGCATTGCCTAAATACCAGAAAAAAAATGGAGAAGAAGCCATGGTGGTGATGCCCATGTACCAAACCCCTTTTTTACAACAAAATAAATGGGACGTACACTTTAAAGGAAAAACAAATTTAGGGAATTGGTTTTTTGAATATACCATTATCAAAGAAAGTACGGGTAAGTTAGGATTTGATTTATACTTGGTTGACATACATGGCTTATTGGATCGGCCAAAAATTTATGGCTATCCAGACGATACCGATCGATTCATTGGATTTCAAGTAGCGGTAGTGAATTGGTTGTCTCAATGGGCAGACTTGCCAGACATCGTACATTGCCATGATCATCAAGCGGGCTTAATTCCATTTATGATGAAATATTGCTACGATTATCAAAAATTACAATTGGTTAAAACAGTATTGAGTATTCACAATGCCCAATACCATGGTGCGATGGGTTGGGATAAAAGTTTGCTTATTCCAAGATGGGATACCTGGAAAAGAGGATTGCTTGAATGGAACAATAATATCAATGCCTTGGCCACAGGCGTAAAATGCGCCAATAAAGTAACTACAGTAAGCCATAGTTATCTGCAACAACTCAAATACGAATCTAATGGCATGGAAGCCTTATTTGAATTGGAACAAGAAAAATGTGTGGGCATTTTAAACGGAATTGACAATGAAGTTTGGAATCCTGCCACAGATCCTATGATTCCTTATCATTATTCATTGGCTGATGTGGAACTGGGAAAAAAGAAAAATAAAAAAAATCTATGTGCCAAATACAATTTAGATCCCACTAAACCCCTGATTGTTTTTATTGGCAGATTGGTGGGAGAAAAAGCTGCCGATGTTTTACCAGGGGCCATTCAGCATGCCTTGGATAAAACAAAAGCAGGAGCCAACTTTTTTATTATTGGTGCTGGTGATACCGCTATCGAATCTGCTTTAAATTATTTAGTTCAATTGTATTCCGGCAATTACAATACATTTATTGGCTATGATGAAAAAATCGGACATGAGGCCTATGCAGCTGCAGATTTTTTATTGATGCCCTCAAGAGTAGAACCTTGTGGATTGAATCAGTTGTATGCTTTGCGTTATGGAACCATACCCATGGTGAGAGATACTGGGGGTTTGCATGATACAGTGGTGGACATGGGCGACGAGGGTGGTTTTGGTATCAAATTTTTAAATGCAACAGAACAAGATATTGTGTATTCGGTGGAGCGAGCCATTGCATTGTACAAGGATAAAAAACAAATCAATCAAATGATTCAATTGGCCATGCAGATTGATCATAGTTGGGAATCGGTGGTGCAGGAATATAAAAAAGTATACGAATCAATTTTATAATTATAAACTTTAGTTTATGGCAGTATTTGCAAAAGAAACAGTTTCAATTATTCTAGGTGGCGGTGCTGGCTCAAGGTTGTATCCTTTAACAGCTAGTAGATCAAAGCCTGCAGTACCCATTGGAGGCAAATACCGATTGGTAGATATTCCTATTAGCAATTGTATCAATAGTAATTTGAATCGAATTTTTGTGTTGACTCAATTTAATTCAGCTTCATTGAATCAACATATTAAAAACACCTATCATTTTAGCGCGTTTAGTTCTGGCTTTGTAGATATTTTAGCAGCAGAACAAACACCCGACAATCCTGGATGGTTTCAAGGAACGGCAGATGCAGTGAGACAATCTTTAAGGCATTTGGCAAAAATGGATTTTGACTATGTACTTATTTTAAGTGGAGATCAATTGTATCAAATGGATTTTAGCAAGATGATTGATGCGCACAAAAAATCTGGAGCAGCCTTAACCATTGCTACTATTCCAGTTGGGGAAAGAGAAGCACCTGAATTTGGAATTCTTAAATCCAACCATGAGCAGGTCATTACTTCCTTTGTTGAAAAGCCTAAAAAAGAAATCTTGTCAGATTGGGTTAGTGATACAGGGGAGGCCATGAAAGCACAAGGGAGAAATTATTTAGCCTCCATGGGTATTTATGTTTTCAACAAAGAAATTTTGTATCAATTTTTAAACGAAGTGCATGCTACTGCGACCGATTTTGGAAAAGAAATTATTCCTGATTCTATTGCGCATTACAAAGTACTAAGTTATCAGTACGATGGTTATTGGACAGACATTGGAAATATTTATTCATTTTTTGAAGCTAATATTGCTTTAACACAAGACGTGCCTTTGTTCAATTTATTTGATAGCACTCAAACCGTTTATACCAGAGCTAGGATGTTGCCTCCTGCTAAAGTAAGCGGTACCATTATTAATAAAGCTATTATTGCCGAAGGTTGTATCATTCATGCAAAAGAAGTAACCAATTCAGTCATAGGCATTCGTTCAAGAATTGGCAAGGATACCGTCATTAAGAATTGTTATATCATGGGCTGTGACTATTATGAAACCATTGATCAAATGAGTAAAAAGAATGAAAAAGGCGAACCTATTTTAGGTATTGGTGAAAGATGTGTAATTGAAGATGCCATCGTGGATAAGAATTGTTCGATAGGCAATGATGTTCAAATTAAGGGCGGCGCGCATCATGAAAAAGTGGATCATCCATTGTATACGATTAAAGATGGTATTGTAGTGATCAAAAAAGGAGCCTTTATTCCCAATGGCTTTATCCTATAAAATTTAATTAAGAAAAATGAATACAGCATATACTGGTGTCAAGGTCAAACTAAGTTTTTGGCAAATTTGGAACATGTGTTTTGGTTTTTTTGGTATCCAATTTGGGTGGAGTTTGCAAATGGGCAACATGAGTGCCATCTATGAATTTTTAGGGGCCAGCCCTGAGCAAATTCCAGGTTTATGGTTGGCAGCACCCATGACTGGCTTATTGGTACAACCCATCGTGGGTTATTTTAGTGACCGTACCTGGCATTCTAAATTAGGAAGAAGAAGACCTTTCTTTTTAGTAGGGGCCATTCTAAGTTCAGCTTTATTATTCGTCATGCCAAATTCAGGCAGTATTTGGATGGCCGCAGGCGTTTTATGGATATTGGATTCTAGCATCAATGTAACCATGGAACCATTCAGGGCCTTTGTGGCTGATAATTTAAATGAAAAGCAACGTTCTTTTGGTTTTGCCATGCAGAGTATGTTTATTGGTTTGGCTTCTTTTATTGCAGGTTACCTGCCTCAGGTATTGGTGAATTGGTTTCATGTTTCAAGGGCTAAGACCAATGGGTCTATTCCTCAAAATATTTTAATGTCTTTTTACATTGGAGGCGCCGTTTTTTTAGTATCAGTATTGTATACAGTTTTTAAAAGCAAAGAGTATCCTCCTTCATCATCTTCATCTAATGAAAAGGAAGAAAATAAAAAAGGCATAGTACAAGAAATCATTCATTCCATTGTGCATATGCCCGTACAAATGAAAAGATTGGCCTTGGTGAATTTTATTACTTGGCCAGGTTTGTTTTTAATGTGGTTTTACTACAGCACAGGGGTGGCCAGCCAATTATTTCATGGAGATCCAAAAACAAGCAGTGATTTATATACCATGGGTTTGGAGCATGCCAATACTACTTCGGCTATTTTAAATTTAGTCACTTTTGGATTTTCTTTCAGCTTGCCATTCTTGGTGGGCCAGCTAGGAAAAAAAATGACCCATGTGGCTTGTTTATTTATTGGAGGCATAGGATTGATTTCGGTGTATTATGTACAGCAACCTAATTTGTTATATCTAAGTATGGGATTAGTAGGTATTGCCTGGGCTTCTATCTTATCCATGCCTTATTCCATGTTGGCAGGATTTATTCCAGAACAAAAAATGGGTATCTATATGGGTATATTTAATTTCTTTATTGTGCTTCCTGAAATCATTGCCTCTATATTTTTTGGAAAAATCATGTCTACCTATTTACACAACGATCGTTTAATGGCTGTTCAAATTGGCGGATGCTTATTAATATTAGCTGCCTTGGTTTGTGCTATTATTATTAAAGAAGAGAAAAAATAAAAGAAATTAATTATGAAGACTCGTTTTTTATACCGCCCACTATTATTGACTGTTGTGCTATTGAATTTTGCAATGCTATCTATTGCTAATGGGCAAACCACGGAAGCTTATCCTATCAATTGGTTTACACAAATGAAGCTCAATAAAATTCAAATTTTATTTAGAAATACAAGTGCTAATTTCTCTGAGGTAAAAGTGAATGCAAATTACCCGGGCTTGAAAGTACTGGGATTGCATCATTTTGAAAATGGGCATTATATAGCAGTGGATATTGAAATTGCAGCCACGGCAAAACCAGGAACTGTAAATTTTGTTTTTAACAATAAGGGAGAGAAAACAAATACTTATTGGTCTTTACTTCCAAGAAGGGCAGGAAGAGGAACTGCCTTTGCACAAGGAATTAATCCATCCGACCTTATATATTTCTTAATGCCTGATCGTTTTAGTAATGGGGATCCCAGTAATGACCAAATTGCAGGGTTGAAAGACCAGTCTTTAAATAGAGACTCCATTTTTTTAAGACATGGGGGTGATTTAAAAGGGGTGACCAATCATTTAAATTATTTTGAAAAATTAGGGGTAACCACTTTATGGATGACGCCTGTGATTGAAAATGATATGCCCGATAGAACAGAGCATGGTTATGCAGCTACCAATAATTACGCCATTGAAAAACGTTTGGGAGGAGACCAGGCATATTTGACATTAAGCGATAGTTTGCATAAAAGAGGCATGAAATTGATTCAAGATATTGTCTACAATCATTTTGGTAGGTTTCATTTTTTAGTTCAAGATGCGCCAGCAAAAGATTGGGTGCATCAATGGCCTAGTTTTACGCAGACTCATTATAGGGAACAGGCAATTTTTGATCCACACCATGCCAAGGTGGATGAAGAAAAAATGATCAATGGTTGGTTTACAACAGAAATGCCAGATGTCAATCAGGAAAATCCTTTTGTAGAAAAATATTTAACACAAAATGCCATTTGGTCGGTGGAAACTTTTGGCATTGATGCCTTTAGGGTAGACACTTATAAGTATTGTAATTTAGATATGATGAATCGCTTAAATCAAGCCTTAATTGATGAATATCCAAAAATATTTACTTATGGGGAATGTTGGGTAGATGGGGTGGCAGCGCAAGCTTATTTTGTGCGCAATAATTTTAATCTTCCTTTTAAAAGCAATTTGCATGCCACTTCTGATTTCCATTTATTATTTTCGGGTATCTTGCCAGCATTGAATGATCAAAATACTTGGGCTGGTGGCGTGATGAAACTGTACAGTACTTTAAGCGAAGATTATTTATATAAAGTACCTCAAAATAATGTTATTTTTTTAGACAATCATGACATGACACGCATTCATTCTTCTTTAGGCGAAAGTGTTCCTAAAACAAAAATGGCTTATGCTTGGTTAATGACTTGTAGAGGTATTCCTCAAATGTATTATGGTTCAGAAGTTTTAATGAAAGGTATCTCCAATCCTGATGGTTGGGTGAGGTTAGATTTTCCTGGTGGTTGGGCCGGTGATCAAAAAAATGCATTCACAGAACAAGGCATGACAGACCAAGAAAAAGATTTTTTACATTATGTACAACTATTAGGGAATTATCGTAAAACATCTTCAGCCTTGACAAAAGGAGATATGATGCAGTATTTACCTGAAGACGGATTATATGTTTATTTCAGGTATTCAAAAGACCAAACCATTATGTGTGTAGTGAATACCGATACTAAGGAAAGAAAACTTAATTTTGAAAAATACAGCGAAAGAACCAATGGCTTTAATGGAGGAAAAGACATTGTTTCAGGAATAAAAATGGGGAATCAATTTTCAATACCTGCTATGACCATGCAAGTGATTGAATTAACTAAATAAATATGCCAAAATACGAGGATGTACATTTTGTTGATACCCAGCAAGCTGTCTGGAATTATTCTTTATTTTCTGATGAAGACGTTAATAATTTTCAAAATGGTACACATTATTCTTTATATAAATTCTTTGGCAACAAGCAAATAGAAGTATCAAACACCAAGGGAACTTACTTTGCTGTATGGGCGCCTAATGCGACAGCGGTTTTTGTGAAAGGAAATTTTAATGATTGGAATAACGAAACACATTTATTAAAAGTAAGACAAGATAATTCTGGCATATGGGAAGGCTTTATTCCTGGTATTCACCAAGGCGAAGTGTATAAATACCATATTCATGGTTATCAAAGCGTGAAATTAGATAAAGGAGACCCTTTTGCAAATTATTGGGAGCTAAGGCCCTTAACTGCATCCATTACTTGGCAAACGAATTATGCTTGGAAGGATGAAAAATGGATAGAACAAAGAAAAATTAAAAATAGAACCGACCAACCCTATTCTGTCTATGAAGTGCATTTGGCTAGTTGGATGCGCCCAGATAAAAACAATGAAAATTCTTATAATTCCTATACCCAACTTATTGGCTTACTAGTGCCTTATGTAAAAGAAATGGGTTTCACGCATGTGGAATTTATGCCTGTGATGGAACATCCATTTGATGGTAGCTGGGGTTATCAAGGGGTAGGCTTTTTTGCACCCACTTCTCGATTTGGAAACCCACAAGAATTTGCGGCCTTAGTAGAAGCTTTTCATGCAGCAGAAATTGGGGTGATTCTAGATTGGGTGCCTTCGCATTTTCCTTACGATGCCCATGGCTTGTTTATGTTTGATGGTACCAATACTTATGAGTATGCCGACATGCGTAAGGGCTATCATCCTGATTGGAACTCTTATATATTTAATTACAAAAGAGGGGAAGTAAAATCTTTTTTAATAAGTAGTGCTCGTTTTTGGTGTGAACAATTTCATATTGATGCAATTAGGGTAGATGCTGTAAGTTCCATGTTAAGATTGGATTATAGTAGAGAGGAAGGACAGTGGGAGCGCAATGAATTTGGAGGCAATGGAAATATAGAAGCCATCGCTTTTATTAAGGACCTAAATGAAACTTTGTACCGAGACTTCCCCTACATTCAAACCATTGCCGAAGAAGCTTCAGATTGGCCAGGCATAAGCAAACCCACTTTTATGGATGGACTGGGTTTTGGCATGAAGTGGATGATGGGATGGATGCATGACACCCTTGATTATTTTAAATTGGATGCTTTGTTTAGGCCTTTTCATCAGGATAAGTTCACCTTTTCAATGATGTATTATTATGATGAAAATTTCATGTTGCCTTTGAGTCATGACGAAGTGGTGCATGGCAAAAGCCCCATGCTTTATAAAATGCCTGGAGATGATTGGCAAAAATTTGCCAATCTAAGATTGATGTATACCTACATGTTTTTACACCCAGGTGCAAAATTGTTGTTCATGGGCAATGAATTTGCCGCCACCAAAGAATGGAACTTTACCACTGAGCTCCAATGGGACCTATTAGAAATAGAATCACATGCAGGAATGAAAACTTGTGTGCAAGCATTGAATGCTTTGTATAAAAAAAATCCAGCCATGTATGAATTGCAATTCGATCCTAAAGGGTTTGAATGGGTAGAATTAAATAAACGCGACGATGCAGTGATGGCATTTAAGCGTAAAGGAAAAAATGCAGCCGATGATGTATTGGTAATAATGAATATGACGCCTGTTCCAAGACATGATTATCCCATTCATGTATATGGGAAAAAAGTATGGAAAGAAATTTTCAATAGTGATGCCAAACAATACTGGGGCGTAGGTGATTTAAACAATCCAAACATTCCCATGCAAAGCCAGGAGGATAAAGGGGGATGGAATAAACTTTTGTTAAACCTTCCAGCTTTATCTGCCATTGTTTTAAAATGACATAAATCCTTCTTATTCAGTAGTCTTGACTTGGTAAACGAACATTTTTAGTCAAGTTTTCCACATTTATGTTAAAATGAGCTTTGTTAACATTTAAGTAATACAATCTCAAGAACTTTGTTTTGTAATCAAACCCATTAAAAACATTAATGTATGAAAGCAAATAACAAAGCAATGTTGTATGAAGCCGTTTCGGAATTTATACAATTGCACGCCTTCGATCATTTATTGGACAATGAGTTAGCACAGTTGAAAAGTTTGTTAAATGCATGGTCATTGGCCGAAGAGGGCAATGAAATGCATGAGCTTACCAACAAATTAATTCCATTTTTAAGTAAAGTGAATTTTTTTGTTGAAACTATTTCGCCTGCTGCCATTCAATTGTGGTTTTATGCTTTATCCTACAATGAAATTCCTATCAGTGGAATGATGCAGGATTTAAGCAATACCAATGAGTTGGTGAATTAGCATTGGTTAGTAAATAATTTTTATAAAAAAGAAGGCCTCTCAGTTGAATGGGAGGCCTTTACTTTTAAATTCAATTTTGATATTAAAAAATGAATCCTTTCTTTAGGCTAGTCTTACCATTTCCAATCTTAAATCCGTTGTGGTATACTTCAATTTTGTAATCACCTTCTGCCAATTGATTGCTTTGTTTGATGTCATAACTAACACCTAATTCTTTGTTTTGTTCATATTGAACTGAGATTTTATTTGCAAAGTCTCTGGTACCATCTTCTCTTGTATTTATTTTGCCACCCTCAGAGAATGCTTTACCATCTGGACCTGTGATACATACATAAAGTTCTTGAGTACCAGAAGGAGTGATTTTATTCTTGTCAATTTGGAAAGACAAGCGAAGCGTGTTGGCTCTTCTCGTATTGTTGGTTTTTTTCTCTGTACCGTCTTCTCTAATTCTTAAAGATTGAATGTTAAAAGAGGAAGCGTGTAGGGTAGATCCGATGTCTTGTAATCTTTCTTTTTCTTTTTGCGTAGCAGTTAAATTACTATTCAATGTAGTATTAGTATTAGTTAGATCTTGATTTTTAGTCGTCAATTCTTTGTTTTCTGCTTGCGCTTTTGAAAGATCAGCAAAAAGGCCAGTTACTTTACCATTTAATTCATCTATTAAAGTTTTAGCTTCTGCCAATTCTTTATTGGTAGCATCTTGCTTGCGTAAGATATTGCCAATATTCGATTTTAATTTTTGAATTTGGTTGGACTTATCTAACAAATCACCTTGTAATTGAGTGTTTTGTTGAGTTAAAGAATCTGCCTTTGCAGAGACGGCTATAAATTCAGACTGAATTTTTGATTTAGCGCTGTCAATAACGGCTACTTTATTGTCGTAGGTATTGATAATTTCAGTTTTTGAATTATTGAAATAAATCCAAGAACCGATAAGGGCAACCACTAAAATGCCAATGATAATTTTACTGCTGTTGCTAGATGATTCGTTGCTCATAAATATATTTTTTATTGAAGTGCAAGATAAGGCAATTTTTACACATTTTTATTTCTATCATCTGTTTACATTTTATTATATTTAGTTATTCAAATCTTTATCTTTGAGTATGCCCATGACAAAAATCATAGCCAATTGGAAAAAAAATGTGTTTGATGCTGTTTATTGGCTAGAAGGGGAAGAGCCTTTTTACATTGATCAAGTGGTGGATTATGCCGAAAAGAAATTATTGCCAGAAGCGGAACAGGCTTTTAATTTGACCCTATTTTATGGGAAAGATGCCGATTGGACGCAAATCATCAATGCTTGCAAGCGCTATCCAGTATTTGCTGAAAAACAAGTGGTGATCATCAAAGAGGCGCAACATATGAATCAGATAGACAAATTATTGTCTTATATCGAACATCCATTGAGCTCTACTATTTTGATTGTTGCACACAAAGACAAAAATGTGGACGGCAGGTCTGTTTTAGCCAAGGCTTTAAAAACCAAGGCAGTGGTAGTGAGTACAAAAAAGATGTACGACAGCAAATTGCCAGAATGGGTCAATCAGTGGGTAGCGGAGCGCGGATATCAAATAAGTCCCAAAGCGGTACAGATTATTGTAGACCATATTGGGAACGATTTAAGCCGCATACAAAACGAATTAGAAAAACTGATAGTAAATTTAGGCGATCGCAAAAAAATGACCGAAGATGACATTGAAAAATATATTGGCATCAGCAAGGAATACAATGCATTTGAGTTTCAAGAAGCAGTGGCGCAAAGAAATTTTTCCAAGGCCATTCGAATGATTCAATATTTTGAATCCAATAATAAAGCAGCACCCATTCAATTAATCCTTCCTACTTTGTATGCTTTTTTTAGTAAACTGTATGCCATCTATGGCTTGGGCTCAAGTGATGAAAAAAGAATTATGAGTGAAGTGGGGGTGAGTTTTTTCGCAGTTAAAATATACTTGGCTGCACTCAGACAATACTCTTACAATAAAGTAGAACAAATTTTAATGTTAATTCATGAATACAATTTAAGGGTATTGGGCATTCATGATGCCGACAATACCGATGCAGATCTGTTAAAAGAATTGGTCATTAAAATTATGGATACTTCTGTAAAATAGCGGCAGCGGCTATTCTGTCCTTATTCAATTGTTCTTTTAAGGCCTCAAGGCCATTGAATTTTACCTCCCCTCTTATATAATCAAAAACTAAAACGGTTAAATTTTGTTCATAGATGTCTTTGTCAAAATCAAAGATGTTTACTTCAATCACTTTTTTATGACCATCCACGGTAGGCCTTACACCAATGTTCATCATTCCCCCGTATATTTTATCATCGAAACAATTGCCTTTTACTTTAACTGCATAAACGCCATCATTGGGAATTAATTTTTCTTCATTATTGATGTGTAAATTCGCTGTGGGGAAACCAATAGTTCTGCCCAATTGATTGCCTCTAACTACAAAACCTTCAAAAGTATAAGGGTGGCCTAAAAGTTCATTGGCTTTGATGATGTTTTTTTCGGTCAAGTAATTTCTGATATGGGTAGAACTTACAATTTCATCGTTCACCAATTGTTCATTGATTTGCTCTACTTTAAAATTTAAAGTTTGCCCCCTTTCTTTTAATAAATCAAAATTGCCATTGCGTCCATTCCCAAAACGGTGGTCATAGCCAACAATAATGGTATGTGGTTTAAAATGATCGAATAAGAAGTCTTTGATGTATTGGGTGGCCGATAAATTAGAAAATTGGTAATCAAAATTGACTACGACTAAATGGTCGATGCCGGTTTCTTTTAGTAGTTCAATTCTTTCTTCTAAACTAGTCAACTGTTTGATCTCGCCCGGAATAGAAGAAATAACTTTTCTTGGATGAGGGTGAAAGGTCACAATTATGGTTTCGCCATTTACGGCTTTGGCAATTTCCTGCATTCTTCTAATGATTTTTTGATGACCAGTGTGAACGCCATCAAAAGCACCTGTAGTGACAATTGCTTTACGGAAGGGGGGCAATTTTTTTAAATCGTAATGAATCTTCATTTAATGCTGCTAAATATGGCACAAATGTAAAACAATTGTACCTTTGTCAGACAAACCAATTTAGATACATGTCTCTGTATGCTCAACGCGGGGTTTCCGCCCAAAAAGAAGAAGTACACGCAGCTATTCAAGATTTAGATCAGGGCTTATATCCCAATGCATTTTGTAAATTGTATACCGATTTTTTGGGCAAAGATGCCAATTATATTAATATCATGCATGCAGATGGGGCTGGCACCAAGAGTATTTTGGCCTATATCTATTGGAAAGAAACTGGGGATGCAAGTATTTGGAAAGGTATTGCGCAGGATGCCATTGCCATGAATTTGGACGATTTATTATGTGTGGGCATTTACGATCAAATTTTATTTTCATCTACCATTGACCGCAATAAATTATTAATCAATGGTACTATCTTACAAGCACTCATTCAAGGTACGCAAGGCTTTTTCAATGAATTAAAAGCATACGGAATTAATATTGAATTTCTAGGAGGAGAAACAGCCGATGTGGGGGATGTAGTAAGAACCATTGCAGTCAATGGAACCATGACGGCAAGATGGCCAAAATCTAAACTCATCACCAATGATTTAATTGCACCAGGACAAGTGATTGTAGGTTTTTCTAGTTATGGCCAAGCCAGTTATGAAACTGCCTACAATAGTGGTTTGGGTAGCAATGGCCTCACAAGTGCAAGACATGATGTATTGCATCATGATTATGCGAAAAAATATCCAGAAACTTTTGAGCCTACCTTAAAAGAGGAAGTAGTTTATTTGGGTAAAAATAAAATGACCGATGAAATTGAAATTGATGGATTTGGAAAAATAAATATTGGGAAACTACTTTTAAGCCCTACCAGAACCTATGCACCCTTGGTGAAAGAAATATTAACCCATCATTTTGATGCCGTGAAAGGCATGATCCATTGCAGTGGTGGTGGGCAAACTAAGTGTATGAAGTATTTGCCAGGCCCTATGCGTTTAGTGAAAGATAATTTCTTACCTGTTCCACCCATCTTTAAATTAATACAAGAAAATTCTGGTGCCAATACGAAAGAAATGTACCAAGTGTTTAATATGGGGCATCGTTTAGAAATTTTCACAGAAGCCAAAGATGCCCAAGTATTGATTGATTTAGCCAAGACCTTTAAGATAGAAGCGCAAATCATTGGACAAGTAGAAACCTCTTCGCAGAAAGAATTGATATTGTCTGGAGATTTTGGGCAAGAAACATTCACTTATTAAATTTGATACTTTAAAAATACATCTACCCATGAGCGAAACAGTCATTCAATTAGATCAGGTGAATATTTATCAAAGTGGTAATTTAATATTGCAAGATGTGAATTTAACCGTGCAAAGCGGTGAATTTGTGTATTTGGTGGGTAAGACCGGAACTGGTAAAAGTAGCCTTTTAAAGACCCTCTATGGCGAAATAACCCTAACTGAAGGTCAAGGTAAGGTGGTTGGATTTGATTTGAAAGAAATGGATTGGAAGAAATTACCCTTTTTAAGAAGGAATTTAGGGATCGTTTTTCAAGATTTTCAATTATTGACCGATCGAAATGTGCATGAAAACCTAAGGTTTGTGCTCAAGGCTACTGGTTGGGAAGACGAAAAGTTGATTGAGCAAAAAATTGAGGATGTGCTGGCTAAAGTGGGTTTACAAAACAAGGGCTTTAAAATGACTTTTGAAATGAGCGGTGGAGAGCAACAAAGAGTAGATATAGCGAGGGCCTTATTAAATTCGCCTAAATTAATACTTGCAGATGAGCCAACGGGTAGTTTAGACCCTGAAACCAGTGATGAAATCATGCAATTGTTGTTTGAAATTGCCAAAGTAGATGGCACTGCTATTTTAATGGCTACCCACGATTTTATGGTGGTCGGTAAGTTCCCATCACGCACCCTAACCACTGCTGGCGGCAGGCTCAAAGAGGGGGTCTAATTTTTCTCCACTAATTGTACACAAAACCCCATTTTTTTCTTGATTCTTGGCTCTTTTTCTTATGTTCGCAGACATAAAAAGCAGAAATAAAAGTGAGACTAAAGTCATTAGAAATCAAAGGGTTCAAGAGCTTTGCTGACAAAACTATTGTAAGTTTTGACGAAGGTATAACAGGCATTATTGGGCCAAACGGATGTGGTAAAAGTAATATCATTGATAGTATAAGATGGGTGATAGGAGAGCAGAAAATTTCTGCACTAAGAAGTGAAAATTTAGACTCCTTAGTTTTCAATGGTAGTAAGACCAGAAGTGCAAGTAGCATGGCTGAAGTAAGCCTTACATTTGAAAATACAAAAAATTTATTGCCCACTGAATTTAGTACCATAACGGTAACGCGTCGTTTTTATAAAAATGGCGAAAGCGAGTATCGTTTGAATGATGTGGCCTGTCGTTTAAAAGACATCCACAATTTATTTTTAGATACCGGTGTAAGTACAGACAGCTATGCCATTATTGAATTAGGCATGGTGGATGACATTATTAAAGACAAAGACAATAGCCGTCGCAGAATGTTGGAGCAAGCAGCGGGTATTACTATTTACAAAACAAGAAAAAAAGAAGCGAAGAATAAATTAGATGCTACAGAACAAGATTTAGCGCGTATCGAAGATTTGTTGTTTGAAATTAACAATCAATTAAAAACCTTAGAGAATCAAGCTAAGAAAGCAGAAAAGTATTTTGAAATTAAGAAAGATTATAAGGATACTGCTATTGAACTAGCCAAGGCTTCCTTGGAAGGCTTTAATATTAGCTATAAAGAACTTAACGACCAACAAGAGGAGCAAACCGATAAGAAGTTTCAATTAGAAGCGGCTATTGCTTTGGAAGAAGCTGCTTTGGAACAAGAGCGTGTAGTATTTATTGAAAAGGAAAAGCATTTGCAATCCATGCAACATGAGTTCAATGATAAATTACAATTGCTAAGAACCAAAGAGAATGATAAGAACCTAGCGGCACAACGTTTGGATTATTTGAATGATAAGGAAGCTAATTTACAAGAATTTTTAGTAAGAGCAGAAGGACAATTAAAAACCATTGGTGATTCAATTGAGTACACTAAGTTGCAAGTTTTGGATGAAGAAAAATTATACCAAGATTTTAAGCTAAGAGTAGATCAATCACAAGAAGCTTTAACCAATAAGCGAACTCAGTTTGATGACCAAAGATTGGTTTTGGATCAATTGCGTCAACAATACCAACAAATTCAACGTGGGCAGTTTGATGCAGAGAAAAAAGTGGCAGTCTCTGATACTTCTATACAAAATGTGCAAAGATCTCATCAACAATTAGAAGAAGAGCAAGCGCATAGAGTAGGTCAAATTCAAGATTTGACGCAGCAATTGGCTGCTAAAGAAATTGAATTATCTAATAGCAAAGAACATTTGGCTGCTTTGCAAAGTCAACATGAAAAAGCAAGGGCAAGTATTTTTGAAACACAGGAGCAATTAGAAATCTTAAGATCAGAATTGGCAGAACAAACTAGAAAATTGGATGCCAAAAAGAATGAATACGACTTATTAAAGAGTTTGGTAGACAATATGGAAGGTTATCCTGAAAGTGTGAAGTTCTTACATAAGAATACAGGATGGAACCATGAAGCACCTATCTTATCAGACATCTTGTATGTCCAAGAAGCTTATCGCACTGCAGTGGAGAATGTATTAGAGCCTTATTTGAATTATTACGTGGTGAATGATTTAAAAGAAGGGATGCAAGCGGTTCAATTATTAGATGACAATAAAAAAGGCAAAGCCAATTTTTTCTTACTGGATCAATTAAGCGGTGCAAGTGCCGAAAATGCACCAGCCAATACAGTAGCAGCACTTTCTGTGGTTGAAATAGATTCAAAATACAAGGCCTTGGCCAATCATTTATTGGGCAATGTATTTATAGCTGAGAATGAACAAGCATTAGCATCAAATTCTACAGGTATTATTTTAGAAAAAACTGGAAAGTACGTTAAAGGAAAATACACTTTAACAGGAGGAAGTGTTGGATTGTTTGATGGTAAAAAAATTGGACGTGCTAAAAATTTAGAGAAATTATTAGAGGATATTCAAGCACAAGAAAAAGTAGTGAATGTATTAAAAGATAATATCCAAAATCAACACAATGCAGTACTTCAGTTCAATGAGTTATTGAAGGAAAATGAAATTAGAGCTACTGAACAATCGGTGAATACTTTAATCAACGAAGTGTTTGCGAATAAAAATAGATTAGAAAACTTACATGCTGCACAAACTGCTGCCATTGCAAAATTGGAAGAATTTTCTAATAAGATCAACGAAGAAAATGCAGCGATCGCAGATACAAGAGTGGCTTTAGCAGCTTTAAATATTTCTTTAAATACTACCCAAGCTCAATTGGGAGAGGTGGAATTGGCATACCAAACTGCAGAGCAAGCCTATCATTTGGCCTCCGGTGAATTCAACGAGATGAATTTACAGTTGACCAAGCAAAATAGCAAAATTGAAGCTTTACAACAAGAAGTGGTGTTTAAAGAAAATCAATTGAATGATTTACATGCACAAATTCAAACCAACAGCGCGCAATTAACTGAAGCGAGCACAGCAATTGTTGAAAGCAAAGCACAATTGGCTGAATTGGAATTTGCATTAGTGAATTTGATCAAAAATAAAGAGGAAGAAGAATCAAAACTAAATGAAGCAGACCAAGCTTATTATAATTTAAGAAACATTTTACAAGAGAAAGAGAGTGCTTTAAGAATGCAAATTAAATCCAAGGAATTGGTGGATCAATTGATCAATGAAATAAAGGATCAATTGAATAACTTGAAATTGCAGTTGTCTGGAATGAAAGAGCGTTTGAATGTAGAATTTAAAGTAGAATTAGAAGAAATTTTAGAAGAAGGAAGAGCCACGGAAATTACACTAGAAGAATTGCAAGCCAGCGCAGATAGAATGAAGAAGCGTTTGGAGAATATGGGTGAAGTGAATCCAACTGCCATTGAAGCTTATACAGAAATGAAAAAGCGTTATGACTTTATTTTAGAACAAAAAAATGACTTGGTCACTGCTAAGGAAAGTTTAATGTTGACTATTCAGGAAGTGGAAGCAACTGCCAATAAAGCTTTCTTGGAAACCTACAACCAGGCCAGAGAAAACTTCCAAAAGGTATTTAAAGCCTTATTTACCGAAGAAGATTCTTGTGATTTGATCTTGGTAGATCCAGAAAATTTAGCGGAAACCGCTGTGGAAATTGTGGCCAGACCTAAAGGTAAAAAGCCTTCTTCCATTAGTCAATTAAGTGGTGGTGAAAGAACACTTACTGCAACAGCCATGTTGTTTGCCATCTATTTAATCAAGCCAGCGCCATTCTGTATTTTAGATGAGGTAGATGCGCCATTGGATGATGCCAACGTAGGTAAGTTTACCCAGATGATTCAGAAGTTTAGTGACAACTCACAGTTTATTATTGTTACCCACAATAAACAAACCATGAGTGCGGTGGATGTTATTTACGGGGTTACCATGCAAGAGCCAGGGGTTAGTAAATTGGTGCCAGTAGATTTTAGAAGTTTGAGTAATTAAAAAATAGTTTTTGATTTCATATTATGATATCCATGGGAAGCTTTTAAAAGAAGCTTCCCATTTTTTATAAACCAAAGCCCATCCAATTTTGCTTAGATCCTCCATCATATTATTCTTGTTCTGTTTTTTTCTTTACCTACCTTTTAGTAGAACGCCTGATTATTTTGATAGCGAAACTGCACCTGGAATTATTACAAAGGAAGTGTCTGGTTCTAAGACCAAGATTGTGGCTGTCTATTCTGAATATGGTAAAGCGTATAAGCTTGAATTAGATAGTGCTGACTATGCTTCTAAAATAGGGCAGAAGCTAGTAATTATTTATGAATTGAGTGCCCCTGAAAAAGCTGCTGTAAAAAAAATTTGGGGCTATTGGTTACTACCCATTGAACTAGCTTGGTCTTTAGGAGTCTTTGCTGTATTATTAGGCATTGCTTATGCGACTACCCATCGTCCGCATCCTTCTGCGATTGAAGAGCAATTAAAAGTCAATGATGCTCCTAAGAAAAAGTACGAATAGTTGGTTATTTAAATATTAATTGAAAAAACACCTATATCTCACTCTCAGATCGCTTTGCTTACAATGTTCGTTCGATATAGCATTTTTTCAATTCTTAATATTTAAATAAGTTTTTTAGGTACAAGTATTTATTCTATGAAATATTTTTATCTCTTAAGGAGACGCTTAATTTCCTTATCTACATCCCTGGTCTTTATTGTTTCACGTTTGTCGAATTCTTTTTTACCCTTGCCTACGCCAATTTCAACTTTAGCAAAACGCTTTTCATTAAAAAAAATCCTTAATGGTATAATAGAATAGCCCTTTTCTTTGACCTTGATTTCTAATTTTTCTAATTCTCTTTTTTGTAATAATAATTTACGATCATGCACTTCAATATGATTATTCGCATTGCCATGAGAATAGGCATTGATAAATAAACCTCTTACCCATAATTCTCCTTTATCAAACATGCAAAAGGAATCATTAAAACTCACTTTGCCTTCTCGGATTGATTTTACTTCCGTTCCCAGCAATACAATCCCAGCCTCATATTTATCCTCTATGTGGTAATTAAAATAGGCTTGCCTATTGTTTAATTCTTTGACTTGTGCAACTTTGGGTTTGGCCATAAAAAATCCCGGTACCAAATGCTCGGAACCGGGAAACAAAAATAGGATTAAATATTGACTTCCTAAATGCTTTAGTTTCTAAATAGGAAGGCCACTTCGGACAATTTATTTTTTAATTCTTTTCTATCTACAATAAAGTCTAAAAATCCATGTTCTAGTAAAAACTCACTTCGTTGGAAACCAGCAGGTAAATCTTTTTTAATGGTTTCTTTAATAACTCTTGGCCCTGCAAAGCCAATCAAAGCACCTGGCTCTGCGATATTGATATCGCCTAACATGCCAAAGCTAGCCGAAATGCCACCAAAGGTTGGATCTGTTAACATGGATATGAATGGAAGTTTGGCATCGCTAAGTTGAGAAAGTTTGCCACTGGTTTTGGCCAATTGCATCAAACTAAAAGCACTTTCCATCATACGAGCGCCGCCACTTTTACTTATTACTAAATAGGGGAGATGATGTTCAATACAATAATCTACGGCACGACTAAATTTCTCTCCCATCACACTACCTAAGGAACCTCCAATAAATTCAAAGTCCATACAGGCAACCACTAGCTCTTCTCCATTGACTTTACCCACTGCCACACGCATGGAATCTTTCAAATCGGTCTTGGCATGAATCTCATCCAAACGTTTTTGGTAATTTTTTAAATCCGTAAAGTTGAGTGCATCTTTACTTTTGATATTATCAAAAAGTTCTGTGAATTGAGCCTCATCAAATAATATATCAAAGTATTCATCACTACCAATGCGGTGGTGAAAATTACATTTACTGCAAATAAATAAATTTTCTTTTAATTCGGTACTGGTGCAAATATGATTGCAACTGGGGCATTTTGTCCAAAGTCCTTCTGGAGTTTCTTTTTTATCTGCGGTAGAAGTAGTAATTCCTTTTCTAATCCTTTTAAACCATCTAGATTTACTAGCCTCAGAGGCAGCGGTTTCTTCTCCAGTTAAGTTTACTTCAATGTCTTCTTCTCTATTTTTCATAGTAAAGCAATCGTTTTATCTTCTATGAAGTTATAAAAAATAAACAGTCACCCTTTTTAAGTAATAGAGTGACTGTGTTAAAATTTTGTTTAAGCGTTTCTGCCAATGCAGTTTAAGTCATCAAAAGCTATTTCCAAGCGTTGAATGAAGGATTCTTCTCCTTTTCTTAACCATACTCTTGGATCATAGTACTTCTTATTTGGCTTATCATCACCCTCTGGATTGCCTAATTGAGCTTGTAAAAAAGCTTCATTCTTCTTATAATAACCTAATATACCTTCCCAGAAAGCCCATTGCAAATCGGTATCTAAATTCATTTTGATGGCGCCATAACCTATGGCTTCTCTAATTTGATTTTGTGGGGAACCTGAACCACCATGAAAAACAAAATACACAGGTTTTTCTGCTGTGTTTAATTTTTTCTGAATATAGCGTTGACTGTTGTTTAAAATGTCTGGTCTTAATTCCACATTACCTGGTTTGTATACACCATGTACATTTCCAAAAGCGGCAGCTACAGTAAATAACTTGCCAACTTTACTAAGTTCTGTATATGCATATTCAACGTGTTCGGGTTGTGTATATAATTTATCATTGTCTACACTGCTGTTGTCAACACCATCTTCTTCACCACCTGTGACACCCAATTCAATTTCTATACTCATTCCCAAAGGTGCCATTCTTTTATAAAATTCAACAGAAGTTTGAATATTTTCTTCGATACTTTCTTCAGACAAGTCCAACATATGAGAACTAAAAAGTGGCTGACCTTTTTCTTTGTTGAATTGCTCGCCTGCATCAATCAAAGCACTTATCCAAGGCAACCATTTTTTGGACGCATGATCGGTATGTAATACAACTGGTACATTGTAAAATTTAGCTACTTGATGCACATGTAAAGCCCCTGCAATTGCCCCTTGAATATTGGCTTGTAAATTATCATTAGGCATTCCTTTACCTGCGATGAATTGGGCTCCTCCGTTGGAAAATTGAATAATGATAGGAGAGTTCACTTTAGCGGCTGTTTCGATAGCTGCGTTAATCGTGTCGGTTCCAGTGGTATTGACTGCTGGAATGGCAAACTTATTTGCTTTTGCGTCGTTGTATAAGGTCTCTAATTCTTTACCAAATAAAACACCTGCTCTGTACTTGCTCATAGTTTAATTATTGAGTGGCAAATATACCATTTATGCCCCAAACGAATGTTAGCCTTAAGCTTTTTGAAGGGCTAAAATAATCCCCAAAAAAGGAGGGAATACCCACATTTTAGATTGAAAATGAAGGTGTTAAAGGAAACCCTTGCTTTGCATCCATTCGTCATTGTAAACTTTTCCTACATATCTACTGCCATGGTCATGCAAAATGCAAACCACCAAGTCTGTAGGCTTTAATTGAGCAGCCAATTGATGTAAGCCCTGTAAACAACTGCCTGCGCTATAGCCGCAAAACAAACCCTCTTCTCTAGCCAAGCGACGGGTCATGACTGCGCCCTCTTTATCAGAGACTTGTTCAAAATGATCAATCAAGGACATGTCATAATTCTTTGGAATAAAATCTTCACCAAAACCTTCTGCAATATAAGGTTGTACATAGGCATGATCTTCAATCCCTGTTTCAAAAAAATGGGTCAATAGTGAGCCTATTGGATCGATGGCCCAAATTTTTATCAAAGGATTTTTTTCTTTTAAAAATTTTGCAATACCTGTGATGGTGCCGCCTGTCCCTGCAGTGCAAACTAAATGGGTAATTTTTCCTTCAGTTTGATCCCAAATTTCTGGACCAGTACTTTCATAATGGGCTTGACGATTGGCCAAATTATCATATTGATTGAAGAAATAGGAATTGGGTATTTCAGCAGCTAATTTTTTGGCTACTGAATAATAACTTTTTGGATCCTCTGGTGCCACATTGGTTGGACAAACAATGACTTCTGCACCCACTGCTCTTAATATGTCTATTTTTTCTTTACTCTGCTTATCGGTGGTGGTGAAAATGCATTTATATCCTTTCACAATGGCGACCAAGGCAAGGCCCATGCCAGTATTACCACTGGTACATTCTATGATGGTGCCACCTGGTTTTAGTTTTCCTTCTGCCTCTGCTACTTCTACCATTTTCAAGGCCATACGGTCTTTAATGGAATTGCCTGGATTAAAATAATCTACCTTGGCTAAAACAGTGGCAGGTATATGAGCAGTAAGCTTATTTAATTTTATTAAAGGTGTATTGCCAATCGTTTCTAAAATATTGTTTAGCCACATAGGGTAAAAGCATTTTCTTGCTTTGACAAAATTAAGCTAATTAAAAAGAAAAGAGGGGAGAAAGAAATACAGTAGCACTTATATATTTTCGAAATTGCTAGTAATGATAGAACAGAACTGAGTTTCAATCATTTTCTCTGCAAGTAAAATCATGTTCAAGAAGGCTTTGGCATTGCTGATGCCGTGGCCAATAATTACAGGCTTATTGATGCCTAAAACAGGCGTGCCTCCATAATTTTCAAAATGGTAACGACCAAAAAAAGAATCGTTTTGTAAATTTTGATGTACCGCAGCATCATACATGGCTTCGGCAGTTTTTAAAAGAATATTGCCTGTAAAACCATCACAAACAATGACGTCTGCCTTGTCATTAAATACATCTCTACCTTCTACATTCCCAATAAATTGAATCGCATTATTTTCTTTAAGCAGGGGGTAGGTGGCTTGCGCTAATAGGTTGCCTTTCCCTTCTTCTTCTCCTACATTTAATAATCCTACAGAAGGGTTTTCAATATTTAATATATGCTTGGCGTACAAGTTGCCTAAAATTGCAAATTGATTCAGTTGTTCTGCTTTACAATCCGCATTTAATCCAACATCCACTAGGATACCTGTTTTGCCATTTAATTTTGGCAGTAAAGAAGCAATGGTAGGTCTTAAAACTCCTTTGATGGGTTTGATGCTGAACATGGCACCCACTAACATGGCACCAGTATTGCCAGCACTTAAAAAGGCGTCTAGTTCACCGCTAGCCAATAGTTTAAAACCGATGGCAATGGAAGAATTTGGTTTTTCTTTTAAAGCCTTGGTAGGGTGTTCGTGATAACCAATTACTTCTGGGGCATGTACCAAATGCAAAAAAGGTGAAGAAATTCCATGTTGTTGAAACAATTCATTCAACTGGATTTCATCACCAATACAAAAAATATGATTTTCAGACTTTGCTAAATATTGTTGAACGCCTTTTACCGCTTCTAATGGAGCGTAATCTCCACCCATCATATCGATGCCAATATTCATCTTAAAATGTAATTAAGCTTTTAGTGGCGCTTTTTCGCTTACTAAAAGACCTTTGTAATACAATTTACCTTCTTGAACATGTGCGCGATGACGTACATGGATTTCACCAGTAGTTCCGTCTTTGCTTAATGTAACTTCTTGAGCTACATAATGGGTTCTTCTTTTAGCGCTACGTTGTTGCGAGTGTCTGCGTTTAGGATTAGGCATCTCTTATGTTTTAAAATTTATTATTTAATATTCGTTTCTAATTATTGGTCGCTTCATTGGGGTCCTCAAAATCTTTAAATTGCTCTAAGCCTTTCCAAATATTCTTGTTGTTGATCTCAATTTGGTTGGTTTTGAATTTATTTAAAGTTTCTAATACTTTTTTGTTACAGGTAGATTCACCCTTCTCGTTGAGCTTACAAATATGTTGTAAGGGGATACTTAAATTGATGAATTCGAAAATCCAATTCGCTATAGAAAAATGACTTTCGCCTTTATCTATGTAGAAAATATCTGGATCTTCTTCCTGACTATTCATGGTGATGGGGTCCTCGACTAATTTAACAATCAAGTTAAATTCATCCCAGAGTTGAACAGTGAGGGGGTTGCCACAACGGTCACAAAGGGTATCGATCGCACCATCCACGTCAAAATGCAGCTGTAAAAACCCCTGTTTCTTGTCTAATTTTAGTTGAACAGTGGTTGCACAATTGCTAAAGTCTTGTGGTCCAAAATCTGCAAAGAACTTGTCCTCAATACGGTATTCAAACTCATGTAAACCGGGTTTTAAACCCACAAATGCTATTTCGTAAGCCCTGTTTTGGTTCATAACCGTACTTATAAGGGTGGCAAAGTTAGTAAAAACCAACCAAAAGACAAAGTTTATCCTACTTTTACAGCATTATATAAATTCATGCCCAATTCTACAAAATCCCCCTTCCGATTGCCTTTTTTGATTAAAAGGGTTTGTTTTTGGGCTTGGTATGTGCTAGCATTACTTATCCTCATTGCGGCCCAGTTCCCTGATTGGGTGAGTCAATATTATACCAATGGCTTCTTTAAATGGTTGAGCCAACACCTTAGAATGGTGAGTACCTTAGTTCCTCAGGCTATTGGAGAATATTTGTATTTATTTATGATTATAATGCTGGTTATCAATTGTATAAGAAGCATTATTAAATATAAAAATAAACTAAATAATACTGATTCCGCTAGTACTATTGCTAAAACAATAGCTATAAAATCTGCCAAGTATTTGGTTCAGTTATATGTATTATTCATGCTTTTTTGGGGCTTAAACTACCAGCAAAGCAGTCCCGCCAAGCAATTTAATTTAACAGTCAAAGAAACATATGATGAGGTGGCCATTGAACAATTAACCCTACAATTAATCAAAGAATTAAATGAAAATCGGGAAAATATCAGCGATTCAGCCCTAGCTCAGCTGTCTAAAGAACAGATTTTAACTGAGGCTATTCATGAATATGATCAAATCAAAGCGCTTTATCCTTTTTTAAGCTATAGCCAACCATGCCTAAAACTATCTAAATTCCCCACCATGGGCGATTATTTAGGTTTTATGGCTTTTTATCAACCACTCACTGGAGAAGCCATCATTAGGGGAGAGTTACCTATTTTAACCTTGCCTTATACGGTCAGTCATGAAATCGCCCATCAATTGGGTTATGCCTCTGAAACAGAAGCCAATTTTATTGCTTTTGTCATAGGTGCTGAAACTAAAAATATTGTTTTTAAGTATTCTATGCTTTTACAATTGTTTACCTATGCGCAAAGTGCAGAATTGAGTTCAGTGGTTAAAACAGGCGATTTTGAAAATTGGAAAAAACTGATTGATAGAAACAAGCATTTACTTTCACCAAAAGTGTTGGCAGACCGTAAAAAAATCAAGCTATTTTTCTTGGAAAGACAAGGTTTACTAATTCCTGCTTCCACTTCCATGTACAATCAATTCTTACAATGGAACAAACAATCAAAAGGTATTGAAAGCTATAACGATGTGTTATTGTGGGCCTTGGCTTATCGTTCAAAATAAAAAAGTGGTAACTAAAATTTATTCTTCCACATCATACTCTCAATAGGTTTCTCTGGTTGTCCGCTATATTTAGCGTTTTTCTTTTGATTGTATTTTACTTCAATTTCTCCATCCACTGGGAAATAAATCAATTGACCAATGGGCATTCCTTTATAAATACGAACAGGTTGTTTTACAGAAATTTCTAAAGTCCAGTAGCCACAAAATCCTACATCTCCTTTACCAGCAGTGGCATGAATGTCAATACCTAATCTTCCAGTAGATGACTTACCTTCTAAGAAAGGAACATGTGCATGGGTTTCGGTGTATTCCAAAGTAACGCCTAAATAAAAGCCAGTAGGTTCTAAAACAAAACCTTCCTCAGGAATTTCAAAATAAGTGATGGTATTATGTGCTTTCGCATCTAAAATAGCATTGTCATAAGTGGCTAACCATTTGCCTAAATGAACATCATAACTATTGCTGCCTAAATCCTTACGGTCATAAGGTTCAATTTTGATGGTTCCTTTTTGAATTTCTTCTAGTATGCGTGAATCTGATAATATCATCTTAATCGATTTATGTTTAATTTCGGTCTTTAAAACAGACCGCAATCTAATTCAAAATGCCTTTCTTTTATCAACAAAATATTAACGAGACAGCTCATTTAGCCATTTGGTCTATTCAAGAACCGGCGTCTTTTTTTGAGACTGACGTGCAACTTGCTGTTCCCATTGCCAATGAAGAAAGAAGGACAGAACATTTGGCCGTTAGGTTACTCTTTAAATTAATGATGCCTGAGGTAGATTTGAATCAAATGGCGATGGCTGATAATGGGAAACCTTACTTAATTGGATGGCCTTTTCATTTTTCATTTTCACATTGTAAGGGTTATGCAGCTTGTGCTGTGGACGACCAACCTGTAGGAATAGATATTGAAATCATACACCCGCGAATTGCTAAAGTGGCACATAAATTTTTAAATGACCAGGAGAAAACAATGATTGCCCGTTTGGATGAAAAGGATCAATTGAATCAAATGGCTTTTTTATGGGCAGCCAAGGAAGCCATGTATAAAAAGTATGAACAATTGGGCATTGATTTTGCAAAGGATTTTAACATCCTTGAATTAACTAAAGGGGATAGGGGATTTGTGCCAGCAGAAATTTTACATAAAGGAAATAAAATCAATGTCCTTTTAGACTATCATTTTGGAACGGATTACGTCTGCGTCACTTGTTATCAATAAACATGCTTCAGCTTGTTATTCTTCCTCTAGTCCAATTGTGGTATCATCCTCTAGTAAATCTAAATGAATGGCATCAGCACCTGCGATACCTTCAATAGATCCTTTAATATGCATCGCATTCAACAAAACTTTTTCGAGTTGCTTTTCTCTTGCTTTCCAAAGTTTTTCCATAGCGTCTCTTTCCTTTTGAATACTAGAGCGCATCTGTCTAAAACCTTCGCCCACCGCTTTCCATTGTTCGCTAAACTCATTGCTAGTTAGGTAGTCATACAAAAAACTCATTTTGTCTCCTTTATTCACTTGACTCTTTTTAACATCATGAATTTTTAGCATTGCATTTCTCAACAATAAAGCAACACTTTTAACTTCTTGGAATGAACATATATACACGCCGTCTTTTTCACCAAAACGATCTAATTCCTTAGGGAAGGTTTGCGTCACAATTACAGCAATGTCTGCACCTTGACTGCGCATGTCCGCCTTTAATTTATCAATCCATTCTTGATTAAAGTCTTTGGTTCTTTTACTTTCATAAATAATTTTACCAGCTTCTTGGCCAAGGCTATTGCGCACTAGTTGTATACAATCTGCACCTCTTACACCTTTACCTACCTCGGAGATCTGGTCAAAAGGGAAACTTGTTTTCAATAATTCTTCTAATAATAATTCTTGAACCTCACCTTGCATTTGCATACTGCCTTGTTCGGCTTTGCGACGCATTTCTTCGGCTAGTTTGCGTTGGTCTTCTAATTGTTTTTCTAATTCTTTTACTTTTAGCGCATACTCTTGGTCTTTAATAGACAAACGTTCTGCTTCTTCCTTTTGTATTTGTGCTTTTAAACTTTCTCTTTCGGTATTTAATTTTCTTTGTAATTCTAACTCCAATTCAGCTTCCTTGGTTTGAATGGCTTGTACTTGTTTTAAGAATTCTAATTCTTTTTGTCTGAACTCATTCACTTGCTTGTTCATATTGGCTTCGTTGTCTTGCATCAACTTAAGCTTATGTTCATACTCCCCAGCAATATTCTTTTTTAATTGTTCAGTTAATTCGTTCTGAATTTTTGTTTTTTGCTCTGCTAATAAAGCGCTTGTTTCTTCTTCTTTCTTTTTTTGCCAATCGGTCATTTTGCCGCGCAATTCTTTTTCCACTTCTTCTCTAATAGCATCGGTAGGTTCGAAGTTATGTTGGCATTTAGGACAAGTGACGTTGTAGTTAGACATGTTACAAATATAATAAAATATAAATTTAGATGAGCTCAGTTTTGACACAGCTTCGAAACAAAAAACCCCATCACTTTTGTGATAGGGTTGGTGCGGAAGAGGAGATTCGAACTCCCACGCCCGGGTATGGGCGCTACCACCTCAAGGTAGTGCGTCTACCAATTTCGCCACCTCCGCTTTGGACTTGCAAATGTACAAAAAAAGAGTCCCAAGTTATTCTCAGGACTCTTTTTAATATTCGACTATTTCTATAATTATAGAGAAGCAATCAACTCAGTAGCAGAACGAACATAATCTGCGTTCTTTCCAGCTTCAGCCAATTTGATACAAGCTTCGGCACTTGTTTTAGCCCCTTTTTTATCTCCCAATGCTTTTTGTGTTTTTGCTTTTAATAAAAGCAACCAATACGCATTAGGCGCAGATTGAATGGCTTTGTCTACATACACTAAGGCTTTATCATAATCCTTATCCATATCATAATAGAAATTGGCAGCGTCTTGGTAAGCACCTTCTTTTACAGAAGTTCCAGTAGTGGATGCTTCTACTTGTTGACGAATGATAGATTTGATATCAGTTTGGATAGGCACATTCACCAAGGTGTTGGCCCATTTTAAGGAAATAGTAGCAGTTTCAGGCGTAATGTTGCCAATACCAATAGTAAAGGTTTCAGAACTGTTGCTAGTTGTTTCTGGTTTTACTTTTACACGCACCACATCTTCTGCTTCATTGTAACTAAAACTTCCCCAACCTTTAGAATTGCTGTTAAAAATGACAGTCCATTCTGTTTCACCTGGAATGGTAAACAAACCATAAGCGCCTGCTGGTAAAGTTTTATTGCCAATAGTTACTGGATGTGAGAAACTAACCTTGGTAGCGCCATTGGCACCTGTTCTCCATACAATACCTGTAGGAGCTAGTAAACTTCCATTACCAAAAGCAGCACGACCTTTTAAACCTGGTCTTGAATACACAATTTCAATTTTTCCTAAACCAAAATCTTGTATAAGGGTTTGAGTTGGACTGGCAGCTGGCATTTTAACTTGTGCATTTACAGCTAAGCTCAAAATGGTAGCTAGTACAAAAAGTATTTTTTTCATTTGATTAATTTTAGACAACAAACCTAATTGATTTTAAGCTAGCTTAAGCAGTTTTTAGGTTATTTTTTAAAGGCAGGGTGGAATCTATCCAAGGTGTCTCTGAGGTATTCTCGATTGATATGCGTATAGATTTCGGTGGTGGTGATGCTTTCGTGGCCAAGCATCTCTTGCACGGCCCTCAAATCGGCACCACCTTCCACTAAATGGGTGGCAAAAGAATGTCTAAAACTATGCGGGGAGATGGATTTTTTAATACCGGTTTTTAATAGCAAAGCTTTGATGATGTAAAAAATCATCACCCTGCTTAAGGCCTTACCTCGATTGTTTAAAAATAAAATGTCTTCAAAATTTTTGGCAGGAGTTTGATTTACTCTTATGGTGTCCTTGTATAATTTTATAAATTTAATGGCATCAGCGCCAATAGGCACCAATCTTTCCTTATCGCCTTTGCCAATCACCCTAATAAAGCCAACCTCTAAATGCAAGCAAGATATTTTTAAGTTAATGGCTTCTGTTACCCTAAGGCCAGAGCTATACATGGTTTCTAATATGGCTTTGTTTCGACCACCTTCTGGTTTACTAAGATCAATCTGAGCAATCAATTGTTCTATTTCTTCAAAGCTTAAAACATCAGGCAATTTTCTTCTTGTTTTTGGGCTGTTCAATAAGGTCGTTGGATTGATGGTGCATATTTGTTCAAGGATGCAATATTTAAAAAAAGATTTAATGCCAGAGATAATTCTGGCTTGTGAGGTGGGTGCAAGATCTAGGGCACCTATACTTTGTATAAATGATTGAAGATGTTGTAAAGTCACATCATTGGGGGATAGCTTGTTTTCATTGGTATCCAAATAGAGGGTCAACTTATCAATGTCTCTTAGATAAGCTTCCACAGAGTGATCACTTAAAGATTTCTCAAGTTGTAAAAATGCTTTGAACCCTTTTTTATAGATCTCCCAGCTCATGGTTGAATAAATAGATTTGATAGTTATAGTTTAATTATTTTATTTCGCGTCAGATTAAACTATATATGAAAGTAAATTTAAGGTCATTTAAGCAAAAAGTTAGATATAATGCTAAACAATTCAAATCCTTTCTGTCAAAGTTAGAAAAGAAAACGCCTAAAGGCTTAGATCAAATTACACAAAAGCTTAGTCCTGAAGTTTGGAAAGAAATAGATTGTTTGAGTTGTGCCAATTGTTGCAAAACAATGAGTCCCACTTTTACGCCAACTGATATTAAAAGAATTGCCCATCATTTTGAAATGACCCCTGCTGCTTTTAAAGAGAAATGGTTGGTATTTGATAAAAAAGACAAAGACTGGTTAAATAAATCACAGCCTTGTCAGTTTTTAAATTTGAAAACGAATAAGTGCAATATCTACGCTATACGACCTGCGGATTGTTCGGGCTTTCCACATTTGACAAAAAGAAAAATGACAGATTACATGCATGTGCACAAGCAAAATATAGAATGGTGTCCTGCTACTTATAAAATGGTGGAGAAGATGCAGGATTTAATGCCATAGTTTGTTTAAAAATAAACATCCTCTATAAAAAGTAATTCCCATTGTTTTTCTTGATTGAGAAAAATGGATACCACGTCAAATTGTAGGTATTTCCACGCTGGGTGTTCGTATTGAAAAAATGCGGCTGCGTTTTTCAGAAATTGCATCTTTGATTTATGAATATGTTGTTCAGGATAGCCAAATTCTATCCCGCTTCGGGTTTTGACTTCAACAATATGTAACAACCCATTTTTACTTGCAATGAGGTCTATTTCCAAATGCTTGTAGCGCCAATTTCTAAACAATATTTCAAAACCTTGATCAGCTAGATAGGTCGCTGCCAAATTTTCGCCAAAAATCCCAGTATCTTTATTGTTCATTTATTATTTATTTTAGATTTTAAATCTAGTTTAAACATCGTATTTTTATACAGATGCAAAAAGCGTATAAATTACAAGGAAAGCATAGGCATTATGATTGGGGAGGAACTAGTTTCATTCCAAATATGATGGGCATTGAAAACGTGAACCATCTGCCTTATGCAGAATATTGGATGGGCGCACATCCAAGTGCAGCTTCGTTGATTGAAACAGAGCAGGGTGCGATCAGTTTAGCTATTTTAGTAAATGAAAATCCTGAAAAATGGTTAGGGGCTAAAACTTTTAAAAGCTTTGGGGTATTGCCTTACTTATTTAAAATATTAGATGTAGCCCAGATGTTGAGCATTCAAGTACATCCTAGTAAAGAAAACGCGATTAAGGGTTTTGATAAAGAACAAGCGCTTGGCATTGCTTCAGATGCCAGTCATCGCAATTACAAAGACCAAAATCATAAACCAGAAATAATGGTGGCTTTGAGTGATTTTTGGTTGTTGCATGGATTTCTTCCGCCTGCTCAATTAAAAGAACGTTTGCAAACTTATTTTCCATTACAAATATTAATGAATGAATTTGGAGGAGACAACTACCAACAATTGTATACCTATTTTATGCAGTTGCCTGTAGTCGTTTCAGATCAAATATTAAAACCTTTATTACTGGAAGCTGCGGATGCAGTAAAAAAAGGAACAGTGGGTAAATCAGATCCTCATTATTGGGCCCATAAATATTATGCAGAGGGTATACCTGCATCCAATATCGACAAAGGCATTTTTTCCATTTATATTTTAAACATTGTGCATGTACCCAAATACCATGGCATATTTCAAGGGGCAGGTTTATTACATGCTTATTTAGAAGGACAAACCATTGAGTTGATGGCCAATAGTGACAATGTTTTAAGAGGAGGGTTAACGAGTAAACACGTGGACATTAAAGAATTAATTGATCATGTTAGTTTTGTCCCTACTTATCCTGAAGTATTAAAAGGCGACAGGATCAATGATCATGAAATAAATTATCCATCTGCTGTCCCAGACTTTGGTTTAACAAAAATTAGTTTAAAATCGGGAGAATCTTCAACAATGACCACTCATTCCATGGAGATCTTACTGGTCACAGAAGGAGAGGTTTTGGTGGATCAATTGATCCTGAAAGCAGGCGATACTGCTGTTTTAGCAGCAGCAACAAGGCTTTCCATACTTGCAAAGCAGCCCTCTATCTTGTTCAAGTCTTTCGTACCAAGATAGGTTTATTCACAATTGAGGAAAATCAATACTAAAAAATATAAGATTGAACCCTTATTTTTGTCTAGAAGGTTAAATTATACTTCAAAGACCACTAAACAAATAAAAGATGAAATTGAACAAACAAATTATAGTAGCCCTTATCATCATGATTGCAACCAGTGCCTTGTACCGTGTTTTGCCTGGAAGACCTTATGGATTTGCACCTCAAATTGCCATCGCCTTATTTGGAGGTTCCTTGTTTGCAACCAAAAAACAATATGCATTTTTGTTGCCCATTTTATCTATGTTTGTTTCAGATGTATTGTATCAAATATTGTTTCAATTCCATTTAAGTCCTATACAGGGATTTTATGAAGGTCAATTATTAAATTATGTTTTAATAGCTGGTACAGCAGTATTTGGTTTTGGTTTACAAAGCAATCAATTCTCCAAATATCTTATTGGTTTTATAGCAGCACCAAGCGTTTATTTTATAGTGTCTAATGGTTTGGTATGGGCGCAAGGGGGTGGCTATCATCATGCATTTAACTTCACTGGGTTTGTACAAACCATGGTAGATGGATTGCCATTTTATCCTTACAGTGTTGCAGGTACCTTAGTATTTGGTGGTGTATTGTTTGGTGCTTTTAGATTGGTGGTACCCAAGTTTAAAGCCATTTAATTTTACTGGTAATTTTATTTAAGCAATTCGTTTGCTTCAAATTCAGTATCAATTTTCCAAGGACCATTGTCTGCCGCTGTAGTGGCTAATTCATCGCATCGGTTGTTGTATTTGTTCGTGCTATGTCCTTTTACCCAATGAAATTTAACTTGATAGGGTGCCGCTAATTGATGGTATTGCAACCATAAATCTTTATTTTTTTTACCGCCCTTGAAATTTGTTTTGATCCAATTGTCCAACCATTTTTTTTCAACAGATTCAACTACGTATTTGCTATCGGTGTAAATATGAACGGGCAATGCCTTTGTTTTTAAGGCAGCAATGGCTTTGATAACGGCCAAAAGTTCCATTCGATTATTAGTCGTTTTTCTATAGGCTTCTGTTATTTCCTTTACTTTATCACCCCACATTAAAATAGCACCAAATCCACCAGGGCCTGGATTACCTCTTGAGGAGCCATCCGTATATATCTGTATTTTATCCATTTAAATTTCGTAATCGATTGATAATAAAGAGAATACATAAATATACGAATCCTTCTATCATTTACACAAAAAACTAGTTAATGTGTTTTAATTACACTTTATTATTTTATCTTTATCCACTTGTAAAAACCAGGGTAAAATAAATTTAATAAACGATTGATCGGATAAATAGTTGATATGCAAAGAGTTGAAGAGAGTATAAAGGCATTGGTGAAGAAGGATAAAGGAACACTTAGAACGAAATCTAAGTTAAAGAAGCTTAGTTTTCATCTTAAATACCAAACTGCCTATGGACAGGAGATATTTGTATATGGCAATCATCCATTACTAGGCAATGGTCAAATTGAAAATGCCATCCCAATGGTTTTTTTAAATGACGCTTATTGGGTTTTACATTTGACCTGGAATACTCCTCCAAATGATGCATTGATTACCTACCATTATTATATAAAAAATACAGATGGTACTATGGTTTTTGATTGGGGCAATGATAAGTGTTTTAATCCAAGTAAAGTATTGAGTAGCGAATTGGTCATTTTGGATGCTTGGAATTATGCCGGCTATATAGAGAATGTTTTTTATACAGAACCTTTTTCCAATGTTTTATTAAAACAGTCTAAAGTTCAAAAACCTTCTAATGGCATTGAGCAAAGTACCACAACTATATTTAGGGTTAAAGCTCCTTTACTGGAAACTCATCAAACTATTTGTATCATTGGGGAAGATCCATTCATAGGCGCCTGGGATACAAAAAAAGCCTTGCCTTTAACTAAAATAGCGGAGACTCCTTATTTTGAAATCAGCTTAAATTTAAATCAAAGCAATTTCCCCTTTGTTTATAAATATGGTGTTTACGATACCATCAAAAAAGAGTTTATAAATTTTGAATTGGACAACAACAGAGTATTGTATGAAACTGTTGGGAAAGATAAATTGGTCATCATCAATGATGGTTTTGTACATTTAATTAATACGCAATGGAAGGCAGCAGGTGTAGCCATTCCAGTATTTTCATTGAAATCAAAGCAAAGTGTTGGGGTGGGAGAATTTACAGATATAAAACTATTGGTGGATTGGGCTAAAACTATTGGATTAAAATTAATTCAATTGTTGCCATTGAACGATACTACTGCAACACATACCTATATGGATTCTTATCCCTATGCAGGGATATCTGCTTTTGCATTGCATCCCATGTTTATTCGAATCAAAGACCTATTGCACAAAGGGCAGGAAAATATTGTAAAACCTTATGAGGCATTAATACAATCTTTGAATGCCTTAACGGAGGTAGATTATGTGGCAGTGATGGATTTGAAATGGAAATTATTAAGAATACTCTACAATGAAAATGGAAAGCAGGATTTGGCTTCTGATGGATTCAAAGAATTTTATCATCATAATGCACATTGGCTTGTTTCTTATAGTGCATTTTCCTATTTAAGAGAATTACATGGTACGGTAGATTTTAATCAGTGGCCTACGCATGCTGCTTACAATGAAACGGCCATTGAAAGCTTAACTCATCCAACCGCTAGTACTTATCAAGATATTGCTTTTTATTATTTTGTTCAATATCATTTGCATGTTCAATTAAGTGCTGCCACTAAGTACGCGCATGAAAACGGCATCATTTTAAAGGGAGATATTCCAATTGGCGTGTATAGATTTGGTGCAGATGCTTGGCAACATCCCAACTTGTTTCATATGGACATGCAAGCGGGAGCACCCCCAGATGATTTTGCAGTGAGAGGGCAGAATTGGGGTTTCCCAACCTATAATTGGGAAGCCATGGCTGCCGATGATTTTAAATGGTGGAAACTTAGGTTTGAACAAATGAGCTATTATTTTGATGCTTTTAGAATTGATCATATTTTAGGATTTTTTAGAATATGGAGTATTCCAATGCATGCTATTGACGGAATCATGGGACATTTTGTACCAGCCATTCCAGTGAGTATACATGAATTCAATAGTAACGGTATTTCTTTTGATAGGCAACGATTTACTAAGCCTTTCATCAATGAAACCATTTTGCATCAACTCGTAGGTCAGGACAATGATTTTATCAAAACAAATTTTTTAGTCAATAGAACAGAGGGTGTTTATGATTTATTGCCTGCTTTTCAAACTCAAAGGCAAGTAGAGGCTTATTTTTTATCACTTCCCAAAGATGATTTTCATGAAAAAATAAAAAACGCGCTTTATTATTTAATAAGCAATGTATTATTGATTGAGTCTACAGATGCGCAAGCTTATCATTTCAGGTTTAATATTGAAGGCACTAGTTCATTCCAGCAATTAGATGAGAAAACTAAAAAAGTATGGAGAGATTTATATAACAATTACTTTTTCCATAAACAAGAACAAGTTTGGGAAAAAGAAGCTATGCAAAAATTACCGATGTTAAAATTAGCTACCAATATGCTAATTTGTGGAGAGGATTTAGGATTGGTTCCTTCAAGTGTCCCAAAAGTCATGCAGCAATTAGGTATTTTAAGTTTAGAAGTGCAGAGAATGCCTAAGGCGAGTAATACTAGTTTCTTCAATCCCAAAGACGCAGCTTATTTAAGTGTGGTGACGCCATCTTCTCATGATACCAGTACCATCAGAGGTTGGTGGGAAGAAAACAAAGAAAAAACGCAGCAGTTTTACAAAAATGAATTAGGAAAGATGGGGGAGGCACCCACTTATTGCGAACCTTGGATTAATAAAGCCATTTTATTGCAGCATTTGTATGCTCCTTCCATGTGGTCAATCTTTCAACTGCAAGATTTCTTTGGCATTGATGAAGCCATTAGAAGAAAAGACCCAAATGAAGAAAGAATCAATGTTCCAGCAAATCCCAAGCATTATTGGAGGTATCGCATGCACTTAAGTTTAGAAGATTTGTTGACGCAGGATAAGTTTAATAAAGAATGGGCATTAGCCATCAAAGAATCTGGCCGCTAAATAGGGCTGTTTTGTATCTTAGCTAAAATAATTCATCGTGCAACTCGACTACTGGGAACAACAATTAGCTTTCGAATATCCTTTTACTATTTCCAATGGGAGAACAAAAACGCATCAACCTAGTTTAATGGTAAGATTGTCTTTGGGCAATTGGGTAGGTTACGGGGAGGCACCTGCGATTGTTTATTATAATGTTACAGTAGAACATATGATGGAGCAATTAGAAAAGCAAAGAAAATTAATTGAAAAATTTGCTTTGATAGATCCCGAAAGATTTTGGCATTTTTTACATCATTTATTCCCACAAGATCCTTTTTTAGTTTGTGCTTTAGACATGGCAGGTTGGGATTTGTTTGGACAAATGAAAAAACAACCCCTGCATGAGATGTGGCATACGCCTTGGAATGAAAATACAAATACACCAATTTGTGATTACACCTTGGGTATTGATACGATTGAAAAGATGGTGGAGAAAATGAAAGCGCATCCTTGGCCTATTTATAAAATCAAAGTAGGCACCGATTATGATATTGAAATGATTACCGCAATTCGTGCACATACCAAAGCGCCACTCCGAGTAGATGCCAATGCAGGATGGACCACCGAAGAAGCCTTGCAAAAAATTCCAGCCTTAGCTGCTTTAGGGGTGGAATTAGTAGAGCAACCCTTGGCAAAAGACAATTGGGAGGGAATGTTGCAATTAAAAGCAGCATCAACTTTACCTTTATTTGCAGATGAATCCTGTGTGTTTGAAAAAGATGTCGCTGCTTGTGCGAATTATTTTCATGGCATCAATATTAAATTAACCAAATGTAGTGGGCTAACTCCTGCCTTAAGAATGATCAAAGAAGCCAAGGCTTTGGGATTAAAAGTGATGATGGGATGCATGAATGAAAATGTAATAGGTGCTGCCGCTATTGCCCAATTTTTACCTCAATTGGATTATGTAGATATGGATGGCCCTTTACTAATGACTGAATTGAATGCGGAAGGGCTGGATTATCATTTTCAAGAGCATGATGGGAAAATAGCACCATTGACCAAACCGGGATTAGGAGTACAATTTAAAATGCCGTTTAAAAAATAATTATGACACCAGAACGTACCGAGAAATTATTAAAAGTTTTAAGTAAACGTCAATCCAATTTAACCGTGGTATTGGAAAATGTGCAAGACCCGCACAATGTTTCTGCAGTAATGAGAACCTGTGATGCGGTGGGTATTCAAGAAGTATATGTACTTACTACAAAAATCCCTAGACATAAAAAATGGGGCTACAGAAGCAGTAGTAGTGCCTTAAAATGGTTAACCATTCATGAATTTGATCAATTAGAGGAATGTGTAGCTGCCTTAAGAAAAAATTTCACCAAGATATTGACTACCCATTTGTCCAGTGATGCAGTGAGCTTACACGAGATTAATTTTACGGAATCCGTGGCCTTGGTTTTTGGCAATGAACATGCTGGGGTTACTGAAGAGTTTAGAAATTTAGCAGATGGAAATTTTATAATCCCACAAATGGGTATCATACAAAGTTTAAATATCTCAGTGGCTTGTGCTGTGAGTATTTATGAAGCCATGCGTCAAAAAATAAATGCTGGCCATTATAAAAATGCTTCCTTGCCCACTGCGCAGATGAATACATTATTAACTCAATGGGGCTTGGAAGAAGAAACCCCCGAAGTGTACAATAATTCAAAGTTGAAAAGGAGTTAAGCTAGCTAAAAAAAATTAAGTCAATTACATTTGCTCAGGCACTACAATACCTAAGACGCTCATGGCTTTCTGAATCGTAGCAGCTGTTAAAATACCTAATTGAATACGCAATTGTTTTTTTGTTTCCGATGCTGCATTGGCGATAGACAATTCGGCATAAAATGTATTGAATAATTTAGCCAGGTTGAAAGCATAGATGGCAATTTTAGAAGGATCTAAATTTTCTGCAGCTTCATTTACTACAGCAGGGAAAATAGAAAGCTCAATAGCCAATTTTTTTTCCAAAGGCAATAATTCATTCGCCGTAAGTGAAACCTTAGAACCCGTTTTTCTCAAAATACTTTTAATCCTTGCATGGGTATATTGAATAAAAGGGCCAGTGAATCCATGAAAGTCGATGCTTTCTTCCGGATTGAATATCATTTTCTTTTTTGGATCCACTCTTAATAAGAAAAATTTAAGTGCCCCCAGTCCAATGGTGTTGTATAATTCGGTCAATTGGGTAGGGGTAAAGTCATCCACCTTGCCCAAGGATTCTGTTTTTTCTTTGGAAATAGCAATCATTTCCTCCACTAAATCATCCGCATCCACCACAGTGCCTTCGCGGCTTTTCATTTTACCAGTAGGTAGTTCCACCATGCCATAGCTTAAATGATAGATACCATCTGCTGCAGGTTGTTGTAGTTTTTGACAAATTAATTTAAGTACTTTGAAATGATAGTTTTGTTCATCGCCAACTACATAAATACTGGCATCGGTATTAAATTCCTTTTGTTTTAATTGGGCTAGGCCAATGTCCTGCGTCATATACACGGATGTGCCATCTTTACGGCGCACAATTTTTTCATCTAATCCATCAGCTGTCAAATCAATCCAAACAGAGCTGTCTTCTTTTTGATAAAATACTTTTTTATTTAAACCTTCTTCAACCAATTCTTTGCCTAATAAATAGGTATTGCTTTCGTAATAAGTTTTTAAAAAATCAGATCCAATTTTTTTATAAGTCACTTCAAATCCTTCATACACCCATGCATTCATTTTTTTCCATAAATCTAAAGTGGCTACATCGCCTTGTTCCCATTTCAACAACATTTCTTGCGCTGCTTTAAATATAGAAGCTTCTTTTTCCGCCAATTCTTGGGTCATTCCGCCACTTACTAAACCAGCCACTTCGGCTTTAAAGGCATCATTGTATTTGACATAATAATCTCCAACAAAATGGTCTCCTTTTTTATTGGTCGAAGCAGGGGTAGCGCCATTCGCAAACAATTGCCAAGCAATCATACTTTTACAAATATGTATACCACGGTCGTTCACAATGCAAGTTTTCACTACTTCATGTCCTTGCAGTTTTAAGATTTCTGCAATGCTCCATCCTAAAAAATTATTTCTTAAATGACCTAAGTGTAATGGTTTGTTGGTATTAGGGGAGGAATACTCCACCATAATTTTACGTTTTATATCCAATGCAGGTATTAATGCATGGGGGTTTAAATTTTTAATAAAGTCAAACCAAAATTCGTTGCTGATGGTGAAATTTAAAAAACCTTTGACAATATTGTATTTAGTAATAATACCCGGCAAGGCTTTTTGCATGGCTGCGCCCAGTTCATTGCCCACCTGGTCTGGACTCTTGCCTAATTGTTTTACAAAAGCAAACAAGACAATGGTATAATCACCTTCGAATTCAGGCTTAGTCGCATTCACCAATACTTGATCAGGTTGAATATTCACCTGATATAAGCTTAGTAAACTAGCTGCAGTGGTCTCCTTTAAATTAGTTATCAAATTCATAAAATGGGCTTGCCTCTGGCAAAAGTAATTAATTAAGATTATCTTAGCGCATAGATGTTGAAACTACACGACTTTATTAGCAAAGTTATTCTTGATATGATAGATTGGTTCTATCCCATTTTCAAGAAAATGATGCCCTTAAAAACTTTTAGATATGCAGCTTGTGGCGGCGTAAATACTATTTTGGACATTGGTTTGTTTTTTGTGGCTTACAACTATATACTTCACAAACAAATCATCCAATTTGGCTGGCTTAGCATTAGCCCGCATATAGCTTCTTTTATGATCAGTTTCTGCATTACTTTCCCCATAGGGTTTTATTTAAGTAGGTATGTGGTATTTCAAGAGACCACGGTGACCAAACGAAAGCAATTAATGAAGTACTTTATTGTGGTTTTAGGCTGTATTTTACTCAATTATGTCTTTTTAAAGCTATTTGTTGATCAGTTCGGTTGGTACCCAACCATGGCCAAGATTGCGACCACCTTCTTTGTGGTCATCTTTAGCTATACCAGTCAAAAGAACTTCACTTTTAAAGGTGCTGAAACCAATTAATTTCTGCCTTTTCTACCCCTTTTTTGTATTTCTATGTCAATTATGACCTTGATAAACTATGATTTACTGTCATATATGACAAATTTGCACCCCATCTAAGGCCTGGAAATTATGGCATAAAGATTGTCTATAGTACTGTAATTAATCATTGAAAATCAAGCATTATGGCAAAAATAATAGGAATTGACTTAGGTACGACAAATAGTTGCGTATCTGTAATGGAAGGTGGCGAACCAGTAGTGATCGCCAATGATGAAGGACGTAGAACTACCCCTTCGGTAGTGGCCTTCTTAAAGAATGGCGAGCGTAAAGTAGGAGATCCTGCTAAACGTCAAGCCATCACAAACCCTGAAAATACGATTTCAAGTGTGAAGCGTTTCATGGGTCGTCGTTTTAATGAGATTGCTGAAGAGAAGTCTCATTGGAGTTATAAAATTGTACAAGGCGAGAACGATACGGTGCGAGTTGATATCGATGGTCGTATGTATACACCACAAGAAATTTCTGCAATGGTTTTACAGAAGATGAAAAAAACTGCAGAAGATTATTTAGGCACTGAAGTAACAGATGCAGTAATTACTGTACCTGCTTATTTTAACGATGCACAAAGACAAGCTACTAAAGAGGCGGGCGAGATTGCAGGATTGAATGTACGTAGAATTGTCAACGAACCAACTGCAGCTGCATTAGCTTATGGTTTAGATAAGAAAAATGTAGAACAAAAAATAGCGGTATTTGATTTAGGTGGTGGAACATTTGATATTTCTGTCTTGGATTTAGGAGATGGTGTATTTGAAGTAAAATCTACAAACGGAGATACGCATTTAGGGGGTGATGATTTTGATAAAGTAATCATGGACTTCTTAGCAGACGAATTTAAAAAACAAGAAGCAATTGACTTAAGAAAAGATCCAATGGCTTTACAACGTTTAAAAGAAGCGGCTGAGAAAGCGAAAGTAGAATTAAGTTCTTCTTCTGAAACAGAAATCAATTTGCCTTATATCACTGCAGTTGATGGTGTTCCAAAACACTTGGTATTAAAATTAACTAGAGCCAAATTTGAATCATTGGCAGATAATTTATTTGCACGTTGCTTAAAGCCTTGTGAAATTGCATTGAAAGATGCGGGTTATTCTGTATCACAAATTGATGAAGTTATTTTAGTAGGAGGTTCTTCAAGAATTCCTAAAGTGCAAGAAATAGTTGAAAAGTTCTTTGGTAAAAAACCTAACCGTTCTGTAAACCCTGATGAAGTGGTTGCGATTGGTGCAGGTATCCAAGGGGCAGTTTTAACAGGAGATGTAAAAGATGTATTGTTGTTAGACGTTACACCTTTAAACTTAGGTATTGAAACAATGGGTGGTGTAATGACTACGATGATTGCTTCTAACACTACTATTCCTACTAAGAAAACAGAAGTGTATTCAACTGCTAGCGACAATCAACCTGGTGTACAAATTCATGTATTACAAGGTGAGCGTCCAATGGCCACTCAGAATAAAAGTTTAGGTATGTTTAACTTAGATGGTATTCCACCAGCACCAAGAGGCGTTCCTCAAATTGAAGTTACATTTGATATTGATGCCAATGGTATTTTAAATGTAAGTGCAAAAGATAAAGGCACTGGTAAAGAACAAAAAATTAGAATTGAAGCGGGAAGTGGTTTAACCAAGGAAGAAATTGAAAAAATGAAAGCCGAAGCCAAAGCCAACGAAGCAGGGGATAAAATAGAAAAAGAAAGAGTAGAAAAATTAAACCAAGCGGACAGCTTAATTTTCCAAACAGAAAAACAATTGAAAGAATTTGGTGATAAAATTTCTGCAGATAAAAAAGCACCTATTGAAACTGCTTTAGCGAATTTGAAAGAAGCACATGCTGCTCAAGATACTGCTAAAGTAGACACCGCTTTAGAAGCTATGAACACTGCATGGACTGCTGCAAGTGAAGAAATTTACAAAGCACAAGCAGCTGGTGCAGCTGGCCCAGAAGCAGCGGGTGGGGATCAAGCGGGTGGACAAGCAAATGGTGGAGCAGCCAACGATACCGTTGAAGATGCACAGTTTGAAGAAGTAAAATAAGCTTGGTTGCCTTTATTGGCGCAAAGTATTATCATAATGTTAAGCCCTTTCAGTTTATACTGAGAGGGCTTCTTTATTTAAATAAGTTTACTGTACCTTCGCGCAGCATAATTTATATATGAAGCGAATTGAAAGACATAGAGCCATTTTAGGCGTAGACGATAAAGCTACTTTAAGCGACTTGAAAAAAGTATATCGTAAGATCATGATGGAATGGCATCCTGATAAATTTCAAGACAGTGATGAGGCTAAAAAAATGGCAGAAGAAAAGTCTGCTAAATTAATTGCGTCTTATCATTTTTTAGTGAGCGTGCACATTGAAACACATGAAGCCACCAAGGAGGCGTATATAGCCACTACAACAGATGCCAGTATTGATGACTTTGAATTTAAATCTGAAATACTAAGAGTGGTATTTTCAGATGGCAATGAATATGAATATTATGGGGTACCTAAGGCAATTTATGTAAAGTTGGTCAATGCCGATACACCCGATCGTTTTGCAAGACGACATATCTACGAAAATTACTTATACAGAAGTACCAGCAAAATTGTTGGAGGAAATGAGTAATTGTGTATAATTAGCTAAACAAATAGGGTAATATTTTCCGTTTTTTGATACTAATAAATGAGTATTTGTAGTAATTTTAATACTCAATAATTATATAATTTATTACTATGGAAAATAATACAACAGGGGCTGCAAAATGTCCTTTTACAGGTGCATCCACAGCATCCAAAGTAACAAGTGCTGGAACAAGAAACACCGATTGGTGGCCGAATCAATTAAGATTAAATATTTTACGCCAACATTCTTCTTTAACCAATCCAATGGATGCTACTTTCAATTATGCAGCAGCATTTAATTCTTTGGATTTAAAAACAGTTAAACAAGACATCGTTGATTTAATGACTACCTCACAAGATTGGTGGCCTGCAGACTATGGTCATTACGGACCCTTCTTTATACGTATGGCTTGGCATAGTGCTGGAACTTATAGAACTACCGATGGTCGTGGTGGTGGAGGAGCAGGTATGCAACGCTTTGCGCCTTTAAATAGTTGGCCTGATAATACTAATTTAGATAAAGCTCGTTTATTGTTATGGCCTATTAAAAAGAAGTACGGTCAAAAATTATCTTGGGCCGACTTAATGATACTGGCAGGTAACTGTGCTCTAGAATCAATGGGCTTTAAAACCTTTGGTTTTTCTGGTGGCCGTGCGGATGTTTGGGAACCACAGGAAGATGTGTATTGGGGTGCAGAGCGTGAGTGGTTAGGCGATAAAAGATACAGCGGCGACCGTGATTTAGAAAATCCATTAGCGGCTGTTCAAATGGGTCTTATTTATGTCAATCCAGAAGGGCCTAACGGTAATCCTGATCCTATTGCTTCTGCAAGAGATATTCGTGAAACATTTGCACGTATGGCCATGAACGATGAAGAAACAGTTGCCTTAATCGCAGGTGGACACACCTTTGGTAAAACTCATGGTGCTGCCGATCCTGGAAAATATGTTGGAGTAGAACCAGCCGCTGCAGGTATTGAAGAGCAAGGTTTAGGATGGAAGAATACATTAAATTCAGGAAATGGTGTGAATACGATTACTTCAGGTTTAGAAGGTGCATGGACAACTACACCCACCAAATGGAGTAATAATTATTTTGAAAATTTATTTGGTTATGAATGGGAATTAGCTAAGAGTCCTGCTGGTGCACATCAGTGGAAACCTAAGGCTGGTGCGGGTGCAGGAACAGTGCCTGATGCACATGATCCATCTATTTCACATGCGCCAACCATGTTAACCACTGATATCGCATTAAGAGTAGACCCTGCTTATGGACCTATTTCTAAAAGATTTTATGAAAACCCAGATCAATTTGCAGATGCATTTGCAAGAGCTTGGTTTAAATTAACGCATCGTGATATGGGCCCTCGTTCTCGTTATGTGGGAACAGAAGTGCCTTCAGAAATTTTAATTTGGCAAGATCCTTTGCCTGCAGTTACGCATCAATTAATTGATGCATCCGATATTACTTCATTAAAATCAAAAATTTTAGCAAGCGGTGTTTCAGTTTCTGCTTTAGTTGCTGCAGCATGGTCATCAGCTTCTACTTTCCGTGGATCAGATAAGCGTGGTGGTGCCAATGGTGCACGCATTCGTTTAGCCCCACAAAAGTTTTGGGCGGCGAATAATCCAGCACAATTAGCTAAAGTATTAGATGCATTAGAAGCTATTCAAAAAGAATTTAATACAGCGAATAAAGAGAAGCAAGTTTCTCTTGCCGACTTAATTGTACTAGGTGGCGCAGCAGCTATTGAAAAAGCAGCGAAAGACGGAGGACATGAGGTGAAAGTTCCATTTACAGCAGGTAGAACAGACGCTACAGAAGCAGCTACTGATGTAGCCTCTTTTGCGGTATTAGAACCTATTGCAGATGGCTTCAGAAATTATATCAAACCTCGCACCATGTTATCTCCAGAAGATATGATTGTTGATAAAGCACAGTTATTGCATTTAACGGCTCCTGAGATGACCGTGCTATTAGGTGGTTTAAGAGTTTTAGATACCAATTTTGATCATTCAAAACATGGCGTATTTACTACTAAGCCTGGTGTATTAAGCAATGATTTTTTCTCTAATTTAATTGACTTCAGCATTACATGGAAAGCAGCCGATGCACATCAATATGTATTTGAAGGAAGCGATAGAGCTACAGGAAAAGTAAAATGGACAGGCACTAGAGTTGATTTAATTTTTGGATCGAATTCAGAATTGCGTGCACTTGCAGAAGTGTATGCATGTGATGATGCGAAGACAAAATTCGTTTATGACTTTATTGCCGCATGGAATAAGGTAATGAACTTGGATAGATTTGATTTAGCTTAATTAAAATACGAAAGCCTTCCTTAAATAAAAGGGAGGCTTTTTAAATACTAACCTATGAAAAATAAAATTACCCAATTAATAATTGGACTATTGTTGAGTGTATCAATGACGGCACAAAATCAACAAGCCATCATAAAAAAATCGGTGGAAGATCAACAATGGAATATCATTGATGAATTTAGGACTTTTTTAGCCATCCCTAATGTGGCAGCCAATCAACAAGGAATACAAGACAATGCACAATGGATAATCAACTATATGAAATCCAAAGGCATTGAGGACGTAGGTTTATTAAGCTTACCCAATACATCAGTTCCGCCTGTAGTTTTTGGAGAAGTAAAAGTACCGGGAGCAACAGAAACCATTATTTTTTATGCGCATTATGATGGGCAACCAGTGGATTCGACTAAATGGTTTCCAGGTACGCATCCATTTAAACCAACCCTTTACAGTGGTAGTTATGAAAAAGGTGCCACCCCTTTACCTTGGTTAACCAAGGGCATTAATTATGATTGGAATGCCAGAATATATGCAAGAGGTGCTTCTGATGATAAAGCAGGGGTGATGGCCATCATTAATGCCTATGCACAATTAAAAGCTTTAAATATTAAACCTACTGTAAACATTAAATTTTTCTTCGAAGGAGAAGAAGAGGCAGGTTCTCCTAACTTAGAACAAATCTTAGAAGCACATAAAAATAAATTAACGGCCAATATGTGGGTGATTTGTGATGGCCCTGTGCATCAGTCTGGGAAAAAACAATTGGTGATGGGCGTTAGGGGAGATACGCATATCGAATTAACTGTTTTTGGGCCAAAACGTCCACTGCATTCAGGGCATTATGGAAATTGGGTATTGAATCCAGCCATGGAATTAGTTAGATTGTTGGCCAGTATGAAAAATGAAAAAGGAGAAGTAACCATCAAAGGTTTTTATGAGGATGTAATTCCTTTAACCAATTCAGAAAAAGAAGCCTTGTCTAAAGTGCCTAGTGTTGAAGCACAATTAAAAAATGAATTGGGCATCAATGCCACTGAAAGAGAGGGTGGTTTGAATGATGCTTTACAATGGCCATCCTTAAACATCAATGGTATACAAAGTGCAGGCGTTGGCAAATTATCTGCCAATGTCATTCCTACCAAGGCCATTGCCTCTGTCGATATGCGTTTGGTGAAAGGAAATGATTGGCAAAAGCAACAACAAAAAGTAATTGATCATATAAAGGCACAAGGCTTTTATGTAACAGATAAAGAACCTACGGATGAAGAAAGAAAATTGTATAGTAAGCTATGTATGGTGAATCTTGATAAAAATAGTTACAATGCGCAAAAAACATCCCTAGACAATCCCTATGTTAAAAGAATAGCCAAGGCCATAGAATTAACCAATGGAGAAGTGCCTATCCAGTTGCCAACTGTTGGTGGGAGTTTACCACTTTTTGTTTTTGAAAAAGTTTTACAATCTTCTCCTATCACCGTGCCTTTAGCCAATCATGACAATAACCAGCATGCCGAAAATGAGAATATTAAGTTGAAGAATTTTTTTGAAGGCATACAATTGTTTAGTTCGATTATGATCATGGGAAAATAAGTATTTCGCCAACTTCCAAAAGGGGACGTACCCAAAGCCTTTCAACTTTTTACTTTTTGGATTGTCGGCTTCATTTTATTTCGCCGACTTCCTAAATGGCGGGCGTACCCAAAGCCTCAGCAATCCCGAATATCGGGATTGCTGGGCATTTTTATTTATTTGCTTTTTCGAGCAAGCTCGAATCGCCATAATTAAAAATGCCCCGACACTTTGTG
>Ga0209829_10000108_pt1 | contig 71087 bp, 73 predicted proteins | sample C_140205_EF_Meta_FD_187311 | JGI IMG/M metagenome (GOLD analysis project Ga0209829, IMG submission 187311) | Freshwater microbial communities from Lake Croche, Canada to study carbon cycling - C_140205_EF_MetaG (SPAdes) (version 2) | ecosystem: Environmental > Aquatic > Freshwater > Lake...
AAGCGGCCGAGATGAGGCTTCACGAGGAGGCCCCCGGCTTGGACGCAGAGGACTCGGCGCTCTTGAAGGCTTTGCAAGCGAATGCTTCCCCCAGTTCACCCACGTCGTCCACTTCCTAAAACTCCACCACCACCTCCACTTCTTCCACCCAAGACGAACACCGATCTCATCACGTGCACACCATGAATTCAAAGCCAGGAACGCCCGATTTGCGTTGCATCAGACCCGAGGTCAAAGCCTTGTCCGCCTACCATGTGCAGCCCTCGCTTGGGATGATCAAATTGGACGCCATGGAGAACCCTTTCATGCTGCCCCTTGAGTTGCAGCAGCAACTGGGCAAGAGGCTCGGGGCCTTGGAGCTCAACCGCTACCCGGGTCAGGGCATCGAAGACTTGAAATCTCAGTTGTGTGCGTACGTGGATTTGCCCCAAGGGCATGAGCTGATGCTGGGCAATGGATCGGACGAGTTGATCGCCTTGTTGACGCTGGCCTGCATGGCGCCTGGGGCCAAGGTGCTGGCCCCTGAGCCTGGGTTTGTGATGTATGCCATGAGCGCACACTTGATGGGACTTCACTACATTGGTGTGCCCCTTCGAGATGATTTTGAGTTGGATGAGCCAAGGATGCGCAGTGCCATCGATGAGCACCAGCCGCAGATCGTTTATCTGGCCTACCCCAACAACCCCACCGCCAATTTATGGAACCCCTTGGCCCTGGAGCAGATCATTGCCCAAGTCAGCTCCTATGGCGGGGTGGTGGTGTTGGATGAAGCTTATTCGCCCTTTTCGGGTGACACGTGGTTGACTCGCATGCGAGAGGACCCTCAGGCCAATGCCCAAGTGATTTTGATGCGCACGCTCTCTAAATTTGGCTTGGCTGGTGCGCGCTTGGGGTACTTGATCGCCCAAACCCCTTGGGTGCAAGAGCTCAACAAGGTCAGACCCCCTTACAACGTGAGTGTTTTGAACGCCGCTTGTGCATCCTTTGCCTTGGAGCACCGAGCCGTGTTTGAGGCACAGGCCACCGAGATCATGGCTGAGCGTGAACGGCTCTTCAAATCCCTTCAAGCCTTACCAGGGCTCACGCCCTACCCAAGTCAAGCCAACATGATGTTGGTGAGAATCGCCTTTGAAACCTCCCTCACGCCAGATGCGCTGGCGCAGAGCGTTTTTGAGGGCTTGAAAGACAGGGGCATTTTGGTCAAAAACGTCTCCAAAATGCATCCTGTTTTAAGCGCATGCTTGCGCGTGACGGTGGGCACGCCTCGCGAGAACGATGCTTTGATCAAAGCGTTTGCCAGCATCGCCCAAGCGCATGTTTAGAAAAAAGTATGCGCTTCTTGCCCAGACTGCTTTAAAATAAACTCCCATGAGCACCCACAGAACAGCACAAGTCACGCGCCAAACGGCCGAGACATTGATTGAAGTCAAAATCAATTTGGACGGCACGGGCGTGTCCAATTTGAAGACCGGCATTGGATTTTTTGACCACATGCTCGATCAAATTGCACGCCACGGGCTGATTGACTTGGACATACAAGCCCAAGGAGATTTGCACATCGATGGTCACCACACGGTGGAAGATGTGGGCATCACCTTAGGACAGGCTTTTTCTAAAGCCTTGGTGGACAAACGTGGGATCAGGCGCTATGGACATGCCTATGTGCCTTTGGACGAGGCCTTGAGTCGCGTGGTGGTTGATTTCTCAGGTCGTCCCGGACTGGTGATGGATGTGCCTTTCAAGAGTTCGGTGATTGGCGCCTTTGACACGCAATTGACCTACGAGTTCTTTCAAGGTTTTGTGAACCACGCCTTTGTCACCTTGCACATCGATAATTTAAAGGGTGAGAACGCGCACCATCAGGCGGAGACGGTTTTCAAAGCCTTTGGGCGCGCTGTGCGCGCGGCTTTGGAGCTCGATCCTCGTGCACCCTTGTTGATGCCTTCCACCAAAGGTTCGCTTTAAAGATCCCTCCCATGATGCGACAAAGTGCCTGGGGTGTTTCCATCAAATCCTCTAGCAAGGGTCGTGTCAAGCGCCGCTTCTTGAAAACCAATCTTTTTTTGCTCGCCACACCCTCCCTCATGAGTTGCTTGGATGCCTAAAGTCTCGGTCATCGATTACGGCATGGGCAACTTGCGCTCGGTGGAGCAAGCCATCAAGCATGTGGCAAGCCCCTTGGGCTTTGAGGTGAGCATCACTCAAGATCCTGACGCCGTGAGAGCGGCCGATCGCTTGGTCTTGCCTGGTCAAGGGGCCATGCCCGACTGCATGCGTCAACTGAAGGATTCAGGCCTCTTGGAGGCGCTCCTAGAGAGCGCCAAGAACAAACCGCTTTTTGGTGTGTGTGTGGGCATGCAAATGCTCTTGGATGTGAGCTTTGAGAGCGACAACGAAGTCCCAACACCCTGCCTAGGTCTGATGCACGGTGAGGTCAAACGGTTTGAACTTGAGGGTCGTCTTCAAGCGGATGGTTCGCGCTTCAAGGTGCCTCAAATGGGTTGGAACCAGGTGAGACAAGTGGGCTCTCATCCCTTGTGGGCCGGCATTGCGCAAAACAGTTACTTCTATTTTGTGCACAGTTATTACGCTCAACCGTCCGATGCGCACCACACTGTAGGTGAAACCGAGTACGGTGAACGCTTTACCTCGGCCATCGCGCGCGATAATATTTTCGCAACCCAGTTCCATCCGGAAAAAAGCGCTGACAAGGGTTTGGCGCTTTATCGAAACTTTTTGTCCTGGAATCCATGAGTCTCGCTATGTTTTTATCTGGTGTGTCTTTCCCACTGACCTACAGGTGTGGGTTCTGACATCTCTGCATCTCAAGCACACTTTCAACCATGTTATTGATCCCCGCCATTGATTTAAAAGACGGTCATTGTGTTCGCCTCAAACAAGGCGACATGGACCAATCCACCACCTTCTCCGAGGATCCTGCGCAAATGGCGCTCAAGTGGGTGGATCAAGGTGCTAGACGCTTGCACCTGGTGGATTTGAACGGTGCCTTTGCCGGAAAACCTCAAAACTACAACGCCATTCGCTCGATCCTCAAAGCCGTTGGGGAGGACACGCCGGTTCAACTCGGCGGAGGCATTCGTGACTTGGACACCATAGAGAAATACATCGACGGCGGTATTCGCTACATCATCATCGGCACGGCGGCGGTCAAGAACCCCGGGTTTTTAAAGGACGCGTGCTCGGCCTTTGGCGGGCACATCATCGTGGGGCTCGATGCCAAGGACGGCAAGGTGGCCACGGACGGTTGGAGCAAATTGACCGGGCACGAGGTGGTGGACTTGGGCAAGAAGTTTGAAGACTACGGGGTCGAGTCGATCATCTACACCGACATTGGTCGTGACGGCATGCTCTCAGGCATCAACGTCGAGGCCACGGTTCGACTGGCGCAAGCCTTGAGCATTCCAGTCATCGCCTCAGGCGGCTTGTCGAACATGGCCGACATCGAACACTTGTGCGCGGTTCAAGATGAGGGGATCGAGGGGGTGATTTGTGGTCGGGCGATTTATTCTGGGGACTTGGATTTTGCGCTAGCTCAAGCTCGCGCCGATGAGTTGGACGATCTTTGATGCTGGCCAAGCGCATCATCCCTTGTTTGGACGTGACAGCGGGTCGGGTGGTCAAAGGGGTGAATTTTTTGGCCTTGCGAGATGCGGGTGACCCGGTGGAGATTGCAGCTCGCTACAACGAGCAAGGGGCCGATGAGCTGACGTTTTTGGACATCACCGCGACCAGCGATGAGCGTGAGATGATTTTGCACATCATCGAAGCGGTGGCGTCCAAGGTGTTCATCCCCTTGACCGTCGGGGGCGGGGTCAGAACCGTCGAAGACGTGAGGCGCCTTCTGAACGCGGGGGCCGATAAAACCAGTTTCAATTCAGCGGCCATTGCCAATCCGCAAGTCATCCGAGACGCGTCACGCAAATATGGCGCTCAATGCATTGTGGTGGCCATCGATGCCAAAAGAAGAAGCCTTCAAGAGGAGTCCCGAACAGGCCCTGATGGCGCTGCCTTGGGGCCAGGCTGGGATGTTTACAGCCATGGGGGGCGTAAATCGGCGGGCCTAGATGCTGTTCAATGGGCCCAACACATGGCGTCTTACGGGGCGGGAGAGATTTTGCTCACCTCCATGGACCGCGATGGGACCAAGTCGGGGTTTGATCTGGCCTTGACCAAAGCGGTGTCCGAGGCGGTTGGCATCCCGGTGATTGCCTCTGGGGGCGTGGGCACGTTGGAGCACTTGGCCGATGGCATCCAAATCGGCCAAGCCGATGCGGTGCTGGCGGCCAGCATTTTTCATTACGGTGAGTTCACCATTCAAGAAGCCAAGGCCTGTTTGAAGGCCAGGGGCATCGCGACCCGGTCTTGAGTTTTTTTCTTCTTCTTTGAGGTCCATGCACCATGTCTACAGATTGGTTGGAGCAAGTGCGCTTTGATGCACAAGGTCTTTTGCCCGTGATTGCGCAAGAGGCGAGCACCAAGGACGTGTTGATGTTTGCTTGGATGAACAGGGAGGCTTTGGGCAAGACGCTTGAAAGCGGACAAGCGGTCTACTTCAGTCGCTCGAGAAACCGGCTTTGGTACAAAGGCGAAGAGTCCGGCCATGTTCAGCGGGTTGTGGAGATGAGGCTCGATTGCGACCAAGATGTGCTGCTTTTGATGGTGACGCAAGAAGGCCATGTGCCAGGCATTGCATGCCATACCGGTAGACACAGTTGTTTTTTTCTTAAAATGAACGGCGCTTTGGGCCCATCAGAATCGAAACCGATGGGCCTCGTGCCAGAATGGGACGTTGTAGACCCCGTGCTCAAAGCGCCCTCCAGCATCTATGCCAAGCCTCAGTCAAGCGACTAGGTGTGGGTCCAGAGCCTTCTCTTTTTTTTAACCTTCAACCCACGCTCCTTTATGTCCACTTCTCCCACCTCGTCCCATCTTGATCGACTTCAAGCGGTGATCGAGTCCAGAAAACCCATCCATGGGGGCGACCCTGAGAAGAGCTACGTGGCTCGACTTCTTCACAAGGGGGCGGATGCGATTTTGAAGAAAATAGGTGAAGAGGCCACCGAAGTGGTGATGGCGGCCAAGGACTTGGAGAGCGAGCCCAACGAAGCGCACGCGAAAGCCTTCGTGGGCGAGATGGCCGATCTGTGGTTTCACAGCATGGTGGCCCTGGCCCACTTTGGCTTGAGCACAGAGGATGTTGTGTCGGAGCTCGCAAGGCGAGAGGGCCTGAGTGGCCTGGAAGAGAAGGCCTTGAGAAAAGCCGTCTCTAGAGAGCAAGCGCAAAATTGAACCCAATGACCGCATTTTTTTACAAACCATGAGCACACCCCACACCCCTGAGAACCACGCACACGCCAGTGACCCCAACTGCATCTTTTGCAAAATCGTACAAGGGCAAATCCCTAGCAAAAAAGTCTATGAAGACGAAGACCTGTTGGCCTTTCATGACATCAACCCATGGGCCCCCATTCATGTCCTGATCATCCCCAAAACCCATATCCCCTCAATGGCTCAATTGAGCCAAGTGCACGAGGCCGTCATGGGCAAAATCATGGTCAAAGCCGGTGAATTGGCCTTGCAAGAAGGGGCCGTGCCCTACCCTGAAGGAGGGTTCAGGGTGGTGGTCAACACCGGTCGTCACGGCGGGCAAGAGGTCCATCACTTGCATGTGCATGTGCTGGCCGGTGAGCGCCCTTGGCAGAAAATTTAAGCCTCATCGGTAAACCGTGTTTTAATGATCTGATCGAGTGTTTTGATGGTCAAGAGCCCTTGGGGGCTCTTTTTGTCATGGGCTTTTGTGCTTTTTAAAGGTTTTTAAAGCCTGCAGGTGGTTTACGCCCCCTCATGGATAATAGAATAAGAACAAAATACACAGGGCGAGCACACATGTGCCGACGGTTGCCAAGGCGTTTTAATTCAAGCTTAAGGAGAAGAGTTTCATGGGTTCATTTTCGATATGGCATTGGCTGATCGTTTTGCTGATCATCATTTTGGTGTTTGGAACCAAAAAACTCAAAAACATTGGCTCAGATTTGGGTGGAGCGGTCAAGGGCTTCAAAGATGGCGTGAAGGACGGGCAAACCACGCCTGAAGAGCATCCCGCTCCTGCGCAAAACACCGCGACCCCTCCTGTGGCTCATCAAACTGAGCAAAACACCATCGATGTTCAAGCCAAGCAAAAAGTTTAAAACCCCAAGCGTTTTCAATTGATGTCCTCACCCCCTGCATGACGCCATGATTGACCTTGGAATTTCAAAATTGGCTTTGATCGGTGCGGTTGCACTGATCGTGATTGGTCCAGAGAAGTTACCCAAAGTGGCGCGCACGGTGGGCACCTTGATTGGCAAGGCGCAACGCTACATGGCCGATGTCAAGGCCGAGGTCAACCGTGCGATGGAGATGGATGAACTTAAGAAAATGAAAGAAAGCATGGAGTCCGCTGCCAACCAGGCGCAGCAAAGCTTCAACGACACCACCCACGCTTTTGAGAAAGATTGGACCCATGCGACCAGCGGGTTTGATGGCACCGATGTGATGACGAGTTCGGCCTTGTATGAGGCGCCTGTTTACATGCCGCAATACCGCCACCCAGGTAAAAAATGGCGTTTGAAGCAGTCCACGACCCCCAAATGGTACAAAGCCCAGCAAGGGGTCAGGACCAAGGCTTTGTCGGGTGCTGCACGGGTGGCTCGTTTTAGACCTCGAAAGGATGTGACAGGCTCCTCTCTCACGCCTTGAGTGTTCAAGTGCGCTTGTGCCATCTTCCCTCAGCTTGATTTGCCTACACCCTAATTCTCATCGTCCTTATGTCTGACCCCTCCAAGCCCTCCAGCGCCACGGTGACGCCCACCGAAACGGCAGGTGAGCAGGCTGCTGCGCCCCAAGAAACACCGCACCCGAGTGACAAGGACGAGTTGTCAGGTTCAGAGCAGCCCTTTGTTCAGCACTTGGTTGAACTTCGTGATCGCTTGGTCAAGTCGGCCATTGCCATTGCGCTGGCCTGTTTTGCGTTGTCTTTGTACCCAGGGCCAGCGGACTTGTACGATATTTTGGCCGCCCCTTTGGTTGCTCATTTGCCAGCCGGCACCACGCTCATTGCGACATCGGTGATTTCACCTTTTTTGGTGCCCTTGAAGATTTTATTGATGGCCGCCTTTTTGCTGGCTCTTCCCGTGGTGCTCTACCAGGTTTGGGCCTTTGTGGCGCCAGGACTTTATTCACATGAAAAGAAGTTGGTTTTGCCTTTGGTGATTTCCAGCACCTTGTTGTTTTTTTTGGGTGTGGCCTTTTGTTATTTCTTTGTCTTTGGTCAGGTGTTCACCTTCATCCAAAGCTTTGCGCCCAAAAGCATCACCGCAGCACCAGACATTGAGGCTTATTTGAGCTTTGTTTTGACCATGTTTTTGGCGTTTGGCATGGCGTTTGAAGTGCCCATCGTGGTGATTGTCTTGGCCCGCATGAACATCTTTTCGATCGAAAAACTCAAGTCTTTCAGGTCTTATTTTGTGGTCCTGGCGTTCATTGTGGCGGCGATCGTCACGCCCCCAGATGTGGTCTCGCAACTGGCTTTGGCCATTCCGATGTGCTTGCTCTATGAGGTGGGTATTTGGGCGGCGCAAATTTTTATCAAAAACACCCAAGCCCCTGAGGATCGGGATTGAACTCAGCTCTGTCACCCAAGGTATCGATCATGTGTTGAGGGTCTTGACCCCCAACAAGCAAGGCCATGGTGACGCTTGCGATTCGCGCAGGTGCTGTGTGATTTAAACTCTTTGAACGACTTCAACACCAATGCAACGATTATGAAAAAACTCTGGATTTTGTTCTCACAAGTGGTGACTGTTTTGTTGGCGGTGTGGTTCATTTTGGTGACCTTAAAGCCTGAGTGGCTCAACCAGCGTCCTGGGTTTTCTGTTTTAAGTCTCTCGCAAGCCCCAGAGGCGAACGCAGAATTTCAGCCGTCTTCTCCTGGCAGCTTGAGTCAAGCGGCCAAAAAAGAGTCTCCTGCGGTTGTGAGCATCAACACCAGCAAGGTGCCTGAAAAAGGCATGAACAAAAACGATCCTTGGCAACGCTTCTTTTTTGGCGAGCGCGAGGAGGCCCCAACCGCTGGTCTTGGCTCTGGGGTGATCGTGAGTCCCGAGGGCTACATCTTGACGAACTACCATGTGGTTGAAGAGGCCGATGAAATCGAGGTGAGTTTGAACGATGGGCGCAAGGCCAAAGCGCAAATCATTGGGGTCGATCCTGATTCGGATTTGGCCGTTCTGAAAGTGAAATTGGACAATTTGCCAGTCATCGTTTTGGGCAAATCTGAGAAGCTGCAAGTGGGCGACCAAGTCTTGGCCATAGGCAACCCCTTTGGGGTCGGACAAACGGTCACCAGTGGCATCGTGTCAGCCTTGGGTCGCAATCAACTGGGGCTCAACACATTTGAGAACTTTATCCAAACCGATGCGGCCATCAACCCAGGCAACTCGGGTGGCGCCTTGGTGGATGTGTATGGCAATTTGATGGGCATCAACACCGCGATTTTTTCCAGATCCGGTGGCAGCATGGGCATTGGTTTTGCGATCCCGGTGTCCACGGCTCAGCAAGTCTTGGAGGGCATCGTTCGAGACGGTCAGGTCACCCGTGGCTGGATTGGTGTCGAGCCCACAGAGCTCACAGCTGAGCTCATGCAAAGTTTTGAAGTTAAAAACATCAAAGGCGTTGCCATCACCGGTGTTTTACAAAATGGCCCTGCCGCCAAGGCCGGTATCAAGCCAGGGGATGTCATTGTCCAAGTGGCTGGAACGCCAGTCACCCAAGTCGCAGAACTCTTGAGTAGCGTGGCCGCCTTGAAACCCAACAAAGCGGTGGAGTTCAAAGTCAAGAGAAAAGACCAAGACTTGGTCCTGGCGGTGACGCCCGCCCAGCGCCCCAAAATCAAACCTCAACAGCTTCGTTGATGCCTGGGCATGGGCTTGAGCTTGGGGCATCCTTTAACTTTTTAAATTCATGCTTGCTAGGGGGAAGAAGATGCTGCGCGATGAGTTCAAGAATGCTTTGGAAGTCCTCTTGGAACCTGAGAGGTTCAAAGACCATTGTCCCAATGGCCTGCAAGTCGAAGGCAAAAAAAACATTCGTTTGGTGGTGAGCGGTGTGACCGCCTCCTTGGCTTTGATTGAGGAGGCCATCGCGTTAAAAGCAGATGCGCTTTTGGTGCACCATGGCCTTTTTTGGAAAAACCAAAGCGGGGTGGTGACCGGATGGATGAAGCAGCGCTTGTCGAAATTGTTGGCCCATGACATCAGCTTGTTTGCCTACCACTTGCCTTTGGATGCCCATCCCCTTTTGGGCAACAACGCTCAGCTCGGTGCTGCCTTGGGTCTGGAGCCAAGTGGGCATTTTGGTGAGCAAAACTTGGGGCTCCTTGGCACCAGTGCCAGCCCACTTCAAAGTTTGGACGAGCTGATCCAGCGTGCGACGGTGGCTTTGAACAAAGCGCCTTTGGTGGTGAAACCGAAGCACCTGAGAGCGCCCGCAGATTTCAAAACGCAAGTGGGCCAAGAGCCTGTGATTGCGTGGTGCTCGGGCGGTGCGCAGGGGTATTTTGAGTCGGCCATTCAAGCGGGTGCCCATGTGTACATCACGGGGGAGATCTCAGAGCCTCAAGCCCATTTGGCCAGGGAATGTGGGGTGGCGTACCTGGCCTGCGGCCACCATGCTACCGAACGCGGTGGTGTGCGGGCCTTGGGTGAGCATTTGGCGCAAACGCATGGCCTGGAGCACCACTTTGTCGATATCGATAACCCAGCGTGATGGGACTGAGCAGAACCACTTGAGGAGCACATGAGCCATGAGCCATTCATCAAGACCGCCCACCGATAGGGAGCCAACAATTGGACATCTTGCGCCCCTTGCGCCCCTTGAGCCCTCTTGGATTGGGGTGAGCATGGGAGACCCCAATGGCATTGGGCCAGAGGTGATCCTAAAAGCCCATTTGGCAGAGCCGCACACCCTGCACAACGCCATGGTCTTTGCCTACAAGGAGGTGCTTTCTAGGGCCATGGATGTTTTAGGTGCGCACTCGCAGTTGCAACTCGTGCCCATGCAGCTTCAAAGAGACCCCGAGGGGCGACAAGCATGGAGCTTTGTACAGAGTGCTCACTTCAAAAGAGACCCAGAACTGCAGCCTGTGTACCACCTGGACATGGGTGGTTTGTCCCAGGAGGCCAGGGAAGTTTTTTTAAGCACAAGAAAGAAGCTCTCTGATCTTGATCAAACTAGCTTGAGTGCGATGGGGCAAGTGGACGCTCAAAGTGGGGAGATGGCAGCAAGAGCCATTGTGCTGGGTGCACGGGTCGCCTTACAAGGCCTGACCCGTGCCTTGGTCACCGCCCCTATCCACAAAGGCTCCTTGGCTCTCGCGGGCTGGCCCTACCCCGGACACACCGAGTTGCTGCAAGCCGAATGCGCGCACTTCCTGGGTAAAAGTTTGAACGAGATGCCCGTGCGCATGATGCTCAAAAACCACGAACTTGCGGTGGTGTTGGTGAGTATTCACATCTCTTTAAGACAAGCCATAGAGTGCGTCAGCTTTGACAATGTGCTTCAGACTGTGGTGATCACCCACGAGGCTTTGCAACGCAGTTGGGGTCGCTCCCCGAAGATCGCTGTCTCGGCTTTGAACCCCCATGCGGGTGAGGGTGGCTTGATGGGCGAAGAGGAGCAAACCATCCTGGGGCCGGTTGTGTTGAAGGCCCAGGCCATGGGCCTGGATGTGAGTGGGCCGTTCTCACCAGACACGGTTTACATGCGCGCGAGGCACATGCAGGTGTCCAAACGGGCGGGTGAGGTGTTGAGCTCAGAGCCTGAGCCCTTTGATGTGGTGATTGCCATGTACCACGATCAGGGCTTGATTCCTGTGAAGTACATGGGGCTGGATGAGGGGGTGAACATCACCTTGGGCTTGCCCATCGTGAGAACGAGTCCCGATCACGGCACGGCCTTTGATATTGCTGGTACAGGGCGCTGCGACGAGCGGAGTTTTTTAGAGGCGTTCAGGCAAGCGCAAAAAATGGCTGGTGCCTGAAGCTTGAAACCTGATGCCTGATGCCTTGCACAAGGCACGGTAAGACTTTTTAAAAAGATAAAACAAAGAAATGAAAAACAACAAGTTGCCCAGAGGAGCCCCCCTTGTAAAAGCCTTGAGGTTTACAAAATTAAAGGCCCATTGACATGGGGCTATTGAATCTGGGGTGCACTCTCAGATACAATTAGAGGTTAACCCTAGATGTGTGGTTTTTGTGTGAGGACCTTCATGAGTGACAACAAGTCGATCGATTCAAGTAAAAGAACCTGGCTGATTGCCACCTCCTGCGCTGGCGCAGTGGGCACCGTTGCAACAGCGATTCCTTTTGCGAGTTCAATTCAACCCTCTGAGCGCGCAAAAGCTGCTGGCGCCTCCATCGAGGTGGATATCTCGGGCGTGAAGCCTGGTGAAAAAATCACCGTCGAGTGGCGCGGTAAGCCCGTTTGGATCGTCAGAAGAACGCCCGAGCAAGTCGCGGCCCTGGGTCAAGTTGAGGGTCAATTGGCCGACCCCCAGTCTCAAAGAAAACCTTCAGAATTGACGCCTGACTATGCGCGCAACCAGGCCCGTTCGATCAAGCCCGAGATCTTCGTGGGTGTGGGCATTTGCTCCCATTTGGGTTGCTCACCGTCCGATAAATTTCAGCCAGGTGCTCAAGCCTCTTTGCCCGACGATTGGACGGGAGGCTTTTTGTGTCCATGCCATGGATCCACATTTGACATGGCCGGTCGTGTTTACAAGAACAAGCCCGCCCCCGATAACTTAGAAGTCCCGCCCCACATGTACCTCTCTGACAACAGGTTGTTGATCGGAGAGGACAAAAAGGCTTGATAGAGGTACAAACAAACATGGCACAGTTCAAAGAAATTTCTCCAAATGCCCCAATGGGTGACAAGTTGTTGAATTGGGTGGACAACCGCTTCCCGGCGTCCAAGCTCTACAAAGAACATTTGTCGGAGTACTACGCACCCAAGAACTTCAATTTCTTTTACTTCTTTGGTTCCTTGGCCATGCTGGTCTTGGTCATTCAAATTGTCACGGGTATTTTCCTGGTCATGCATTACAAGCCCGAGGCCAGCATGGCTTTTGCCTCAGTGGAGTACATCATGCGCGATGTCCCCTGGGGGTGGCTGATTCGTTACATGCATTCCACGGGCGCATCTGCTTTCTTTGTGGTGGTGTACTTGCACATGTTCAGGGGTCTGATTTATGGCTCCTACCGTCAACCCCGGGAGTTGGTGTGGATCTTTGGATGCACCATCTTTTTGTGTTTGATGGCCGAGGCCTTCATGGGCTACTTGCTCCCATGGGGTCAGATGTCTTACTGGGGCGCGCAAGTGATCGTGAACCTCTTTTCTGCCGTGCCCTTCATTGGCCCAGATTTGGCTCTTCTGATTCGCGGGGACTTCGTGGTGGGAGACGCAACGCTCAACCGCTTCTTTAGTTTCCACGTGATTGCTGTGCCTTTGGTGTTGGTGGGCTTGGTGGCCGCTCACATCATTGCTTTGCACGAAGTGGGCTCCAACAACCCTGATGGCGTTGAGATCAAAGCGCACAAAGACGCCAACGGCATTCCTTTGGATGGCATCCCCTTTCATCCTTACTACACGGTTCACGATATTTTTGGCGTGGGCGTGTTTTTGATCGTGTTTTGCTCGATCATTTTCTTTGCCCCTGAGTTGGGTGGTTATTTCCTTGAGTACAACAACTTCATTCCTGCAGACCCCTTAAAGACACCTGCACACATCGCTCCTGTTTGGTACTTCACGCCTTATTACTCGATGCTCAGAGCCATCACCAGTGAGATGGTGAATGTGTTGATTGTGATCGCGTTGGGCTCTGCGGCTTGGGTGGCTTTGAAGACGCAGTTATCTGTTGTCGTCAAGGGTGCCGTGGCCGCAGCAGCGGTGGCGGTGTCCCTCATGATGTTCTCCATTGATGCCAAATTCTGGGGCGTGGTGGTGATGGGAGGTGCGGTGGTGATTTTGTTCTTCTTGCCTTGGTTGGACCATTGCGAGGTCAAATCCATTCGTTACAAACCCGAATGGCACAAAATCATGTACGGTATTTTCGTGATCAATTTTGTCGTGTTGGCCTACCTTGGCGTGCAACCGCCTTCCCCCATTGGGGAGCGAGTGTCACAAGTGGGTACTCTTTTTTACTTTGGATTTTTCTTGTTGATGCCCTGGTGGAGCAAGATAGGGCAAACCAAAGTGGTCCCAGAGCGCGTGGTTTTTCAAGCGCATTGATCCACTCGAACGTTCCAAGAGTTAAGCCAAAGGCTCATCATGAAAAAAATATTACTGTCTCTTCTTCTTACTGTTTGTTCTTTCTCGACGGTGCTTGCCAACTCTGAGGGCATTGCTTGGGACAGAGCGCCCAACAAGACCAACGATGTGGTGTCTTTGCAAAATGGCGCCAAACTCTTTGTCAATTACTGTTTGAATTGTCACTCTGCGGCCTACATGCGATTCAATCGCTTGAAGGACATTGGACTGACCGAGGCACAAATCAAAGACAACTTGCTCTTCACCACCGACAAGGTGGGTGATAACATGAAGGTGTCCATGGACCCCAAGCAAGCCAAAGAGTGGTTTGGGGGTGTGCCTCCCGATTTGACGGTGATTGCCAGGTCCCGTGCGGGTCACAATGGAACGGGTGCCGATTACTTGTACACTTACTTGCGTTCCTACTACCGAGACGAGTCCAAAGCGACGGGATGGAACAATTTGGCCTACCCCAATGTCGGTATGCCCCATGTGCTGTGGCAACTCCAGGGACAGAGAAAAGCGGTGTTTGAAACAACTCGCGAACACGGCCATGAGGTGCAAGTGTTCAAAGCTTATGAGCAAATCACACCAGGCACCATGACTTCTGTCCAGTACGATGAAGCCATCGGAGACTTGGTGGGTTATTTGCAGTGGATGGGAGAGCCCTCACAAAACACGCGCGTTCAAGTCGGTGTTTGGGTTTTGCTGTTCTTGTTGGTGTTCACTCTCTTTGCATGGAGACTGAATGCGGCGTATTGGAGAGACATTCACTGATTCTCCTTTGCCCTGACCTTCCTGTTCGCGCACACCTTAAGGGATGATGGCGAACAGGCCCATAGAGTGATTGGTTCAATCCATCACTCTTTTTGATTTTTAGGAGCCTACCCCATGATGGTGTTGTACTCTGGGACCACATGTCCCTTTTCCCACCGTTGCCGTTTTGTGTTGTTTGAAAAAGGCATGGATTTTGAAATCCGTGACGTGGACCTCTACAACAAACCCGAAGACATCAATGTCATGAACCCCTATGGGCAGGTGCCGATATTGGTGGAGCGCGATTTGATTTTGTACGAGTCCAACATCATCAATGAATACATCGATGAGCGTTTTCCGCATCCGCAGTTGATGCCTGGTGACCCGGTCGACCGCGCACGTGTGAGGCTTTTTTTGTTGAACTTCGAAAAAGAATTGTTCACCCACGTGACGATGCTTGAAGCGAGAAACGTCAAGGGCAATGAAAAGGCGCTTGAAAAGGCAAGGTCTCATATTCGGGATCGTTTGACACAATTGGCGCCTGTCTTTTTGAAGAATAAATTCATGTTGGGTGAGAACTTCTCCATGTTGGATGTGGCCATTGCGCCACTTCTTTGGAGATTGGATCATTACGCCATCGAGTTGTCCAAGAACGCTGCGCCCTTGCTGAAGTACGCAGAGCGTATTTTTTCAAGACCGGCTTATATTGAAGCTTTAACGCCTTCAGAGAAAGTGATGCGCAAGTGAAGGCGCGTGGCAGAGATCTGCAAAGCTTTGATTGAGTTTCATGCCCATGCCCATCAATGACAGTTTGTCCACGCGACCGTATTTGATACGGGCTATATTTGAGTGGTGTGTTGACCAAGGACTGACCCCTTATTTGGTGGTGATGGTCGATGAGCGCGTGGTGGTTCCCAAAGAGTTCATCAAAAATGGTGAAATTGTTTTGAACATCAGCCCGGATGCGACCGGTGCCTTGAAGCTTGGCAACGAGTGGGTCGAGTTCAAAGCGCGGTTTGGTGGCGTTGCCAGAGATATATTGGTGCCCGTGGACCGCGTGTCGGCCATTTATGCAAGAGAAAACGGGCAAGGCATGTCCTTTCCCAAGGCAAGTCCACTCTCTATGGGCGGTTTGAAATCTGTGCAAGCGGGTTCGGATGTTTCTTTGACGCATCAAGCCAGCAAGTCGGGTGACAAGCCCTTAGCGCTTCAAATGGTGTTTTCAAGTGACACAACTTCAGAAAAAACAGCGGGTCAAGACCTTGATGGTACAGAAGATCCTACCCCTCCAACACCTCCTGTTGGTGGAAATTTGAAGTCGCATTTGAAAAGAGTTAAATAAAGGCCAATCATCTAGTAGAATACTTCTCGGTTAGCCGATTTAGCTCAGTTGGTAGAGCAACCGCCTTGTAAGCGGTAGGTCGTCAGTTCGAATCCGACAATCGGCACCATCAGTTTGTTCTTGGGCAGTTAAGTTTCACCACTTAGCTGCCCTTTTCATTGGGAAATCAACAAGTTACGCTTTCAGTTCATACAGGTTCATAAATTGACATCCACGGCGAAATTAGGGTACAAAGTGGGGTACAAAGTGGGGTACAAATATCAGTTTTGATGATTTTTAGGATTTTGTTCCCCTACTTGATCCGCATACTGGGTGTCGCATTAACTAAACAGAAATCTAGACATTCCCTTTGCGGCATATTCCATGGAGGTTATAGTCGCTCCATGAATTGGGAAGTTGAATACACAGGTTAGTTTGACCAATGGTGGTCGGGGTTGACTGAGGAGGAGCAGGTCAGCTGGGCTGCTTCTGTCAAATTATTAGAAGAGGGAGGGCCCCATCTTGGTTTCCCGCACAGCAGTGGCATCAATGGTTCAAAGCACAGTCATATGCGAGAGCTGAGAACCCAGCACCTTGGTAAGCCATACAGAACGCTGTATGCGTTTGACCCGTTACGAAATGCAATCTTGCTGATAGGCGGTGACAAGACTGGTGATGATCGCTTGTACGATGTGAATGTCCTAATTGGCGACCGCTTGTATGACGAACACTTGGAAGAACACCGAAAGGAAGGGAAAATAGATGGCTAAGAAATTCTCTGATCTGCGTGCAAAGATGAAACCAGAAGCGCAGAAACGCGCTGCCGCAATGGCACAAACAATGTTGGCTGAGATGCCACTGAACGAGCTGCGTCAGGCGCGTGGTTTGTCGCAAAAGATGTTGGCCGAGGTGCTACAAGTCCAACAACCCTCCATTGCCAAGATTGAAAAACGCACTGACATGTATCTGTCCACTTTGCGCAGCCACATCGAGGCTATGGGCGGTGAGTTGGATGTTGTGGCACGCTTCCCCGATGGAACAGTCAAAATCAGTAACTTCTCTGATCTTGGTAAAACTGCCAGAGTTTGATGTTTTTAATTTAAATTGGCAGCCAGTCTTGGACATTAAAAGATTTTCAGACTGATTCAAAGGGCGCACTGATACTAAAAAATATGATTCAACAGAAAGTGGGGTGTCGGCAAGCCCTGCTGGGCAGGTTAGGTTAACTGTAAATTGAAAAGACTTGGCAAAACTAGGTTGTCAAATCACGATTCGTACAGCACGATATTAGTAAGGCACGAAATGAGAGCTCTTTCATCACATTCCTCTGTAAAAGTAGTTGGCGCCAACGGTCAAATTTCACTGGGCAAGCAATTCGCTGGGCGGCAGGTTCTTGTTGAAGAGCACGAGCCGGGTGTTTGGATGGTTCGAACCGCCACCGTTATGCCTGATAACGAGCGCTGGCTGCATGAACCTAAAGCAGCCGCTGACTTGCGCTCGGCCCTCAATTGGGCTGCGTCCCACCCTGCAAATGGTGAAACCACTGATACTGTCATGAAGCGATTGAGCGATGGCCTTGAGTGATTCAAATAGCAAGCTTATCTTAGATCTCAACAATATGACATTTCAGGAAAACTTGTTCGGGCTGCAAAAGCCAGAGGACCGGTCAACAAAGGGGAGAAATTCGTCATCACCAAGTGGTTCAGAGGACACTTAAGGAGTCGCGCATGCAAGACCAGAGCTGACCAGTTGGGCCTAGGCTTGAATCACTCTGACCGTGATGGACTGGATGTCCCAGCCCTTGGACCTCAGATGGGCGCAAATGGCGGGTCCCATTTGTCGCAGTTTGGCCGCACTTGCGCCGCTTCTAAGCATCAAAATCCAGTTGCCCGACTCCATCGGGCCCGAATGAATTTGTTTCAAAATCAAGGCGGGGACCAATCCCGTTAAGTCGTCAACCTGAGACCTTGAACGGGACGCTTGCGCGATCAATTGCGCAAGTCCTGGAGCCGATTGAGCAGCCTTCAGCACTTGCACCGACTTGCCCCGCAACAGGGGGCCGCAACGAGGCACTTTGGAGTAGCCCAGAGCACGCAGTTGGGCCAAAGCACTGGCTTGGGTGTCCAAAGCCTGCTTTTTTTCTTCAGAAACGGGTTTTTTGGGTTGGCTTGGATCCATGGCTTCATTATCTCTGTTCTCCCAGTTAAAATGGAGAGATTCAGTAAAGGAAAGTGTGGCAACAACTTTGGACTTTCACCAAAGCGCAATTGCACGTACCGTTTTCATGGCTTTTAACCTACTCACCCAAATATTTGGCAGTCGCAACGAGCGACTTCTCAAGCAATACCGTAAAACTGTGGAGCGCATCAATGCGCTTGAGTCCTCCTTGGAGGGCTTGAGCGATGAGGATTTGAGGGCCAAAACCGTCTCTTTTAAAGCGCGTGTGGCTCAAGGTGAAACCTTGGATGCGATTTTGCCCGAGGCCTTCGCGTTGGTGCGAGAAGGCTCCAAGCGGGTCATGAAGATGCGTCACTTTGATGTCCAAATGCTTGGAGGTCTTGCCCTGCACAACGGCAAAATTGCCGAAATGCGCACCGGCGAAGGCAAGACCCTCACCGCCACGTTGGCGGTTTATTTGAACGCCTTGAGCGACCAAGGCGTGCATGTGGTCACGGTCAACGATTACTTGGCGCAGCGCGATGCCCAGTGGATGGGGCGTTTGTACAATTTTCTGGGTCTGACGGTTGGGGTGAATCTGCCCCATTTGCAAAGAGCAGACAAGCAAGCCGCCTACCGCTGTGACATCACCTATGGCACCAACAACGAGTATGGTTTTGATTATTTAAGAGACAACATGGTCTATGAGGCGCAAGACCGTGTGCAAAGAAAGCTCAATTACGCCATCGTGGACGAGGTGGACTCGATTTTGATCGACGAGGCGAGGACCCCGTTGATCATCAGTGGACAAGCCGATGACCACACGTCCGTCTACATCGCGATGAACGCCATCGTGCCCCAATTGGTCTGTCAAATTGGTGAAGAGGATCCGAGGACGGGCGAAGGCATCATCAAGGCGGGTGACTTCACCTTGGATGAGAAAACCCGCCAAGTCTTTTTGAGCGAGCAAGGCCATGAGAATGCAGAGCGTTTGTTGACGCAAGCCCAACTGTTGCCCGAAGGCGCCTCGCTCTACGACCCGTCCTACATCAGTTTGGTGCACCATTTGTACGCGGCCTTGAGGGCCCATCACCTGTTTTTCAAAGACCAGCACTACGTCAGTCAAGGTGGTGAGATCACGATTGTGGACGAGTTCACGGGACGCTTGATGTCGGGCAGGCGTTGGAGCGATGGTTTGCACCAAGCGGTGGAGGCCAAAGAGGGGGTGGCCATCCAAGCTGAAAACCAAACCATGGCGTCGATCACCTTTCAGAACTACTTTCGCTTGTACACCAAGTTGTCGGGCATGACGGGCACGGCTGACACCGAGGCCTATGAGTTTCAAGAGATCTACGGTTTAGAGACAGTGGTGATTCCTCCCAACCGCTCAAGCCACAGAGACGATCAACTCGATCGCGTGTACAAGACCACCCAAGAAAAGTACACGGCGGCCATTCAAGACATCACCGAGTGCTACAAGCGCGGGCAACCTGTCTTGGTTGGCACCACGTCGATTGAGAACTCAGAATTGATTGCGGAGCTCTTGGTCAAAGAGGGCTTACCGCACCAGGTGCTCAACGCCAAGCAGCACGAGCGAGAGGCCGACATCATTGCTCAAGCGGGTGCCGCCAAATCCATCACCATTGCCACGAACATGGCTGGTCGAGGAACGGACATTGTGCTGGGCGGCAACATTGAAAAATCCATAGCCACTCTTGAGGCCGATGAGACTCTCTCAGCCACGCAGAAAGCGCAAAAAGTGCAAGAGCGCCGAGACCAGTGGATCCAAGATCATGAACAGGTGAAGTCTTTGGGGGGGTTGAGGATCATTGCCACAGAGCGCCATGAATCCAGGCGCATTGACAACCAACTGCGCGGGCGATCTGGGAGACAAGGCGACCCAGGGTCTTCTCGCTTTTATTTAAGTCTGGATGACCCCTTGATGCGCATTTTTGCGGGGGACCGGGTCAAAGCGATCATGGACCGCCTCAAAATGCCAGAGGGCGAAGCGATTGAAGCGGGCATGGTCTCTCGAAGCATTGAGAGCGCTCAAAGAAAAGTCGAGTCCAGAAACTTTGACATGCGCAAACAACTGCTCGAGTACGACGACGTCTCCAACGACCAAAGAAAAGTGATTTACCAACAGAGAAACGATATTTTGGATGCGGTCGATTTGACCGCTCAAATCGCTTCACTCAGAGAGGGGTGTTTTGATGACTTGGTCCATCAGTTTGTCCCCCCCGATACCTTGGACGAGCAGTGGGACATCAAAGGCCTTGAAGCGGTGCTCAAAGCCGAATGGCTGCTTGGTTTGGATTTGTCGTCGCAAGTCCAAGCCTCTGACAGCTTGGTGGGTGAGGACATCAAAAAGTGGGTCCTTCAAGCGGCCCACCATGCCTTTGAGTCCAAACTCCAACAAGTTGGCCTGGATCAATTCATGCCTTTCATGCGTTTGGTGTTGTTGCAAAGCATTGACACGCATTGGCGAGACCACCTCTCGGCACTTGATTACTTGAGGCAAGGCATTCACCTGAGGGGTTATGCACAAAAGCAACCCAAGCAAGAATACAAACGAGAGGCCTTTGAGCTCTTTGGTCAGTTGCTCGATTCTGTCAAAAACGAAGTGACCAAGACGCTGATGACGGTTCAAATCCAGTCCCAGGATCAACTGCAAGAGGCGGCTCAAAGTTTGGAGCAAAAGGCTGAACAGATCTCCAATGTGACCTACAGCGCGCCTGACGAAAGTGGGGAGGTGCAAACGACCTTGGATGTTGCAAGCTTGTTGTCTCAACCCCTACAAGCGCCGATCACACCGGTTGGTCGCAATGAGCCTTGTCCTTGCGGGAGCGGCAAGAAGTACAAGTTTTGCCATGGACGTTTGAGTTGATGAACAAGGGTCAACATGAAAGACCCATACCATTTTCAAGGGGAGAGTTTGATCCATGGCAGTCCATTTAAAAGCGCCTGATGTTGACGCTTTAAGGCCCATCAAGGGCTTAGAGATTTCAGTGCTAGAGGCGGGGATCAAGAAAGCCGCCCGAAAAGACTTGACGGTCATGGTCTTGGAGGAGGGCGCGTCGGTGGGTGCGGTCTTCACCCAAAACAGGTTTTGTGCGGCACCGGTTCAACTGTGCCAGGCCCACTTGCAAGCGGGACACGGTATCCGTGCGCTCTTGATCAACACGGGCAACGCCAATGCGGGCACTGGGCAGGAGGGTTTGATGCGAGCGAGGGCGACTTGCATTGCCTTGGCCAGGTTGCTGGACATCTCCCCTGAGCAAGTGCTGCCCTTCTCGACTGGCGTGATCATGGAGCCCTTGCCCCATCAAACCATCATTGACCATTTGCCCAAGGCCTTGGACCAAATGGGGCAAAGCAGCTGGGGCGATGCAGCCACAGGCATCATGACCACCGACACCGTGCCCAAAGCGGCGAGTCGTGAGCTGATGCTGGGCGAGCAGCGCGTGTGCATCACAGGCATCTCCAAAGGGGCAGGCATGATCAAGCCCAACATGGCCACCATGCTGGGGTTCATGGCGACCGATGCGAGTGTTTCCCCTGAATGCATGAAGGCCTTGGCCAAGGCTTTGGCCGATGCCTCGTTCAATCGAATCACCGTGGATGGAGACACCTCGACCAACGACTCCTTTGTGGTGATGGCGACTGGCAAGGCGCAAAACAGGCCCATCACGCAGTTCAAGTCGGGTTTGGGCTTGGAGCTCTTTAACGCCATGCAGGAGGTGGCCATTGAGTTGTGTCAATCGATCGTTCGAGACGGAGAAGGGGCGACCAAATTCATCACCGTGCTGGTCGAGCAAGGACGCAGTGACGAGGAGTGCATGAAGGTGGCCTATGCCATCGCCCATTCGCCTTTGGTCAAGACCGCCTTCTTTGCCAGCGACCCCAATTTGGGGCGAATTTTGGCGGCCGTGGGCTACGCGGGCATTGACGACTTGGACCCGTCTTTGATTGAACTTTACTTGGACGATGTGCACGTGGCCACCCAAGGCGGGCGACACCCTGGATATTTGGAGGCCGATGGCCAAAGGGTGATGCAGCAAGCAGACATCACGGTCAGGGTTCAATTGGGTCGTGGCTTGCAGGCGCAACACGTTTGGACGTGTGACCTCAGCCATGAGTACGTGAGCATCAATGCGGATTACAGAAGTTAAAGAGCAGCATGTCAAATTCTTTAGATCAATTTTTATCTCGTGCCGAAAAATTAATGGACCAGCTCCAAGCGATTTTGCCCAAGCCTTTGTCCCAGCCCGATTGGACCCAAAGCACGGCTTATCGCTACCGCAAACGCCAAGGCGGTCATGGGGTGCTGGAGCCGGTGATGCATGTGGCCAATTTGCGTTTCAGTGACCTGAAAGAAATTGATTTACAAAAAGAGAAAATCACCCGCAACACACTCCAGTTCATCCAAGGCAAAGGTGCCAACAACGTGCTCTTGACGGGTGCCAGAGGAACGGGCAAGTCGTCGTTGATCAAAGCCAGTTTGAACGAGTTCGCGCATTTGGGTCTGCGTTTGATTGAGGTGGACAAGGCGGATTTGGTGGATTTGCCAGACTTGGTGGAATTGGTCAGCCAAAGACCAGAAAAATTCATGATCTTTTGCGATGACTTGAGTTTCGAGGAGGGCGAGTCCAGCTACAAGGCCTTGAAGTCCATGCTTGACGGAAGCGTTGCCTCAACGACGCCCAATGTGTTGATTTATGCCACCAGCAACCGTCGCCACTTGCTGCCCGAGTACATGAAAGAGAACTTGAGCTATGCGCCTTCCGTGGACGGAGAGATTCACCCAGGGGAGGGCATCGAAGAGAAGATCTCTTTGTCAGAGCGGTTTGGTTTGTGGATCAGCTTTTATCCTTTCTCACAAGATGAGTACTGGAGCATTGCGCAGCAATGGTTGCACTTCATGAAGGTGCCAGAAAAGCACTTTGAAGACGCCAAGCCAGAGGCTTTGCTTTGGGCTTTGGAGCGCGGATCTAGAAGTGGTCGGGTGGCGTTTCAGTTTGCCAAGGACTATGCCGGGCGCATGAATTTGAGTGCATGAGCAGACAGATCAACTCGTCCAGGCAACAGGCCAACGCTCACCATGAGCTGAACATGCGATGAGCCCGTCCAAGAGTTTTCCGGGACTCGTGCCGGGAGGTGAGGTGATGACGGACCAGGGCTTGAGAAGCGTTTGGCTTGCAGCCCCTGCTGCAGACCCACTGGCCTCTCAAAGCGCTGTCAACCCCCCTAAAAGGCAAAACCCCCAAGAGATTAAAAAGCTCATCCAAGTGGCGGTGGGCGTGTTGTTCTCGCCATCGGGTGACTTTCTCATGACCTCTCGACCGCCAGGCAAGGTGTACGAGGGCTATTGGGAGTTTCCGGGCGGTAAATTTGAAGCGAGCGAAGATGCCTCACAAGCCCTGCGCAGAGAGTTGCAAGAGGAGTTGGGCATCGATGTCCACGACATCGTGCCTTGGCGTGTCGAGTGCATCGATTACCCCCATGGCTTGGTGGAGCTGCACTTTTGCAAGGTCAAGGGCTGGAGCGGGGAGATCACCATGAAGGAGGGGCAAAGCTTTGCATGGCAACGCTTGCCCGTCCGAGTCGCTCCAGTGCTGCCAGGCACCAGGCCGGTGTTGTTTTGGTTGGAGCAAGAGGCTTGATGGGCCTCATTTCGCTGCTCAACACCCTCAATGAATGGGTGTGCTAGAGGGCAAATCCATGTCGTCTGGTGGCGTGGGTTCGGGTAGACGGTGCTCCTCATTGGCCCAGGCACCCAAATCGTGGTTCTTGCAACGAGCGCTGCAAAAGGGTCTGTAGGGGTTGGTGGAGCCGTAGATGCTGTCACCTGAGCAACTGGGGCATTTGACAACTCTCACGCGGTCGATCTCACTCATCGCTGGGCGCTCAACTTAAACGCACAAGGCCAATTCAAGAGAGCAGTCGGTGGGACTTGCTTGTAGGCGAGCGTTGTCATCTTGCTGCATCAGGCGAATGGAGACCATCATGCGGTTGCCGCTGATTTCAGGAATCAAGTTGAGGCTAGGATCGATGAACAAGCGCAGGAGTTGAAATTTGCCTTGAGGCAAGTTTTGCTGAAAGAGACCTCCAAGGGCCATGACCTTTTGCGCCACGCCATTGTCTCGCATGAGGCCCAGGATCAACTCCACACTGCTGTAAAGGGGCTTCAAGGGCTCGGTCCAGCGCTTCATGTCCGACTGCCGCTGCTCGATGCTCTTTTGTTGCCAAGAATGGTAAGCGGGTAGGTCAAAGGCGCAAGTGCCCCCAGGAATGGAGATGCGGTTTCGAATGCTGGCAAGGAAATCGTTTTCGCCAACCAATTGATTGATTTTGGCGCCCAAGCTGTTCAAACTTTCAAAACAAAGCTCAATTCTTGACAACACATCAAGAAGAACGTCTTGATCGACACTGGGGTTGCCTTTGTAGGTGGCGAGTTGGTTCTTGTGTTTGTCCAAGTCCTTTAGCATGTCGGTTTTGAGGTCGGTTCGACCGCCAACTTCGATGATCTCAAAGAGCGTGGTGAAACAAAAGTGGTGATCCACAGCGTGCTCGCGTTCAAGCAACAAATCAAAACGGCGAAACAAGTGCTCAAGCCGCAAGTAAGTGCGGACGCGCTCGTTAAAGGGATGTTCAAAGAGGATCACAAGTTCAAATAAAAATCTATCCTCAAATCATACTCGGGACTGAGCAGATTTTAATGACTTCAATCAGAAATTTATCATCGAGCCCAAAGTAGTACCAAGCCCTACCCAAGATCGCTTGGTGTAAAAGCGTCCATCCTTGCGCTACTTTAAGCCAACAGGGTGATGGACCTCAGTCGCGTTGGTTTGTTGATCGTGTTGGGCTCTAGGAGCTCGGCCCGGTTGCGATGGCGTAAAGTCCCTTGACAATATCTCTCAATTCATCCAAGCTTCGATGATCGTTTTGAATGACCCAGTCAGCGACTTGAAGGCGTTCACGGCGTGTGGCTTGGGAGCGGATGATGCTTTGAATTTGCTCAAGGCCAAGCGAGCTTCTGGCCTGAACCCTTTTGATTTGGGTGTCCTCTGAGCAATCAACCACGAGCACCTTGTCGAGTTGAGTGAGCCAAGTTTTGGATTCGACCAAGAGGGGAATGTCGTGGACCAAGACCTGAGCGCCTGAGGCCTTGGCTTCTTGCACGAGGCGCTCTGAGGTCTGAGCAATCAAGGGGTGAAGGATGCTTTCGAGCAAGGTTTTTTTCATGGGGTCAGAAAAAATCAGCTCTCGCATGGCGTCTCGGTCCAGGGCCTCTTCAGGCGTGATGAAGTCAGGGCCAAAGGCCAAGCGGATGGCCTCTATGGCCGCGCCCTTTGGGGCGGTCAAGGACCTGGAGACCTGGTCTGCGTCGATCAAAGTGGCCCCCAAATCTTGCCACATTTTGGCAACGGTGCTTTTGCCGCTTCCAATGCCACCGGTCAGGCCAATGTGAATCATGTTGAAAAGTTGTAGAGGGTGAGGTAACAGCGATGTGCCCAAGGACTTGGGTTTTGAGCAACTATTTTAAGGCACTAATTGCTCAGTGCCAAAAACTCAAGGACATGTTGGGGGCCCACGATCAGCAAGGTGAAGGCGCCCAAAATCAAGAATGGCCCAAATGCAATGGGCTCATGGATGTCCAAGTCTTTGGAGACTTTAAGCCGCCAAAGTCCAAAAAGAGCACCGCTGGTGCTGGCCAAAAGGACCAGCGGGATCAAACTCATAGGACCCATCCATGCGCCCAAAAGCGCCAAGAGTTTCATATCCCCTTGTCCTAAACCTTCCCGAGAACTAAGCAAGAGGTAGATGTTGGCGACCAACCAAAAGCTCATGTAACCGATGACGGCGCCCAAAAGGGAGGACTTGGGCGAGAGGCCTAAAAGTCCAAAATGTGCGCTCAAGAGCCCTAGCCATAAAAAGGGCTGGGTGATGGCGTCAGGCAGCAGTTGGTGCTCCCAATCGATTTGTGCCAAGCAAATCAATGCGCTGCCCAGCATGGCCCACAACAGAGCGCTTGCCCATTGTGAAAGAAAAAGAGCGGTAGCAAGATCGCTTTGACCCAACAGGCTCAGCACATGAAATTTGACTGCACAAAACACCCACCAGGCACAGACCATGAGCTCTGTCTTCCAGTACCTCGGCGAGATGCTCTGTGCGCAAAAGGCGCACCGACCTTTGAGCCAGAAGAAACTGAACACGGGGATCAAATGCTGTGGGCGCAAGGGGTGCAAGCAGCTTGGGCAGTGCGAGCGAGGTTTCACCAAGCCCCAAGAGGGGGGAGGGCTGCTTGGCGTGTCCTCTTGCATGAGCATCTGGGGCATGCGCAAAATCACCACATTGCAAAAACTGCCCACAAGCAGCCCTAGCAAGGCGGCCAAGAGAGCCCCATCCAGTGCAAAAACGATGGAAGACGGGATTGAAAAACTCATGCGTTTTTTTCAACCCATGCGCTTCTTGCAAGAAAGGCCGCATGTTGTTGGTCCAAAAGTGAGGCCAAATCCGCATCGCTCCACTGCAGCAACTCGCACAAGCGTTGAACGATCCACTTGGCCTCTTTTGGGTTCACAACCTCTGGGATGATCAACAGACCTTCAAGCGTGCGATCGATCACATCCGACTCGGTGATGTTCAAACTGCCCATCATGTTCAGGGACGGTTGGTAGAGCATTTGCGCCATGTCCTCACAAAGATCGTAGCGCTCCAAGACGACCTCAAAGGGCTCGCTGGCTTTGGCGTAGGGACGCGAGGGATCTTTAAAGAGATCGGTGAAGGAGTTGGGGATGAAGTGCTGGTCGCTGTCTGACATAGGTGTCCATTGTGCCTTAAAGAAGTTTCCTTCAAAAACACAAAAGACTTGCTGTAAACCTGTTTTTTTATGCACTCTTTTTATGCATCAATAGCTGTCGGGTAGTCTCGGGCTTCAAAGGCTTTGATTTGTTCTGCCATGTAGACCAGTGTTTCTCTATGGGGAAACTTGAGGTTAAAATAGACAAGATGGGTCGGTGTTTTGAAGGTCATTTTCTGTCAAAGGGTGCAAGACATGGCATTTGAGGCGAAACTCACCGTGCGTGTTCAGGCCTTGCCCTGAAGTGCAAATAAGCTTTTAAGCTTGAAAGGATTGTTGTGCGTCGTCGTGAACTTCTTCAATGGGCAAGCGTGCCCTTTTTGCTAGGTGCGGGCTTGGTTTTGGGTCCGCGTGAAGCCATGGCACAAGATGGCCTTTGGCCCAACCGCGCTGTCAAGGTGGTGGTGCCTTACTCCCCTGGGGGCAGTGCAGACACCTTGGGGCGTTTGGTCACCACGGGTTTGACGGAGGCGTTCAAGCAACCCTTTGTGATTGAAAACCGAGGTGGAGCTGGGGGTATCATTGGCTCTCAAATGGTCGCCAAGGCGCCACCCGACGGCTACACCTTGGTGATCTCAGGCATCGGTTCACACATCATCGCGCCTGCTGAAAATCCCAAGTCCTTTGACCCCGTGAACGATTTCACGCACATCGCCATCTTGGGCGGGCCACCTATAGCGCTGGCCATCAATGCATCTTTGCCGATCAATGATTTAAAAAGTTTCATGGATTATTCCAGCAAGCAAAATGGGGGCTTGAGTTGGGGCTCTCCAGGCAAGGGCACGCATGGCTATTTGATTGGCGAGAGTTTCCAGTCGGCCACTAAAATTCGCCTCGAGCATGTGGGCTACAAGGGAGCGGCGCCAGCGATGACGGATTTGATCGCGGGGCACATCTCTGCGTCCTTCACGACCCTGAGCACGGCCAGTGCGCACATTCAAGCCGGGCGTTTGAAGCTCATTGCCACCACGGGCAGCAAGCGGCTCAAGGATTTTCCTGGCACACCCACTTTTGCAGAGTTGGGCTACCCCAAGTTGACCTCGACCACCTGGTTTTCATTGTCAGGGCCCGCTGGGATGCCCAAGGCGATGGTCGACAAAATCAACCTAGAGGTTCGCAAAATCATGCACAGCCCTCACGTGAGCGAGCAACTCTCCAAGGCGTCGATGGAAACCTTCGACTGGGATGTGCCCAAGTTCAACAGTTACTTCGTGAGCGAACTCAAGAAGTGGGCGCCGATGGTGAGTGCTGTGCAACCAGAGCAGTAAGGTAGGAGAGACTTTTTGGCTCCAGAAAGCAGGTTGCAAGGACCGAAATGTTGCTCTAAGAACTCTCGGATCTTTTTTTGATTTAAATCAAAAGGACAAAAGGACGGGGAGCTTAAGCTTCGATGCTGATGTCTTCTGAGTCAATTTTCGTCTTGTACACTTTCAATGGAATCATGCAGGGAGGGGCGACAGGTTCACCGGTTTTGATGTTGAAAGAGCCATTGTGAAAATCGCACTCCACCACATCACCAGAGATATCGCCTTCTGACAATGAGCCTGGTCCATGCGTACAAAGATCGTCCGTCACGTAGAACTCACCTTCAATGTTGAACACGGCAAGGGTGAGACCATTTTTTTCAATCTTGATGGCTTTCCCTTCGGAGACATCTGATTTCTTACATAAAGAGAGGTATTGGCATCCTGCCGACATTTAAAACTCCTGTTGACAAAAACTGTGCCCCAATGATACCCTTGTTTCTAATAAAAGAACCACGTTCTTCTATATTGAACAATAGATTGTGGGGTCTTTTTCGGATCCTTTGAACCTCCCCCAAGATTTCCCTTTTAATTTTTTTGAAAAACTGTAGCGGAGCACTTTCCATGCTTAAAAAAGAACAAAACGATTTAGTGACACAAACGGCTCCAGGCACCCCCATGGGCAATTTATTCAGGCGCTATTGGCTGCCGGCGCTTTTGTCAGAGGAGTTGCCCGCGGCGGACTGTGCGCCTGTGAGGCTTGAGTTGTTGTCTGAAAAGCTGTTGGCTTTCAGAGATTCTTCTGGCAACTTGGGCCTGATCGATGAGTTTTGCGCGCACCGAGGTGTGTCCCTTTGGTTTGGACGCAACGAAGAGAATGGGATTCGCTGCCCCTATCACGGATGGAAGTACAACGTCAAAGGCGAATGCGTGGAGGTGCCCTCAGAGGATGCACAAAGTGGCTACTGCGAGAAGATCAAGTTAAAGGCCTACCCGATGATCGAGCAAGGCGGGGTGATTTGGGTCTACATGGGACCTCCTGAGAAGCAGCCCCCCCTTCCAGCCTGGGAGTTTTGTACGGTCAAACTCGAGCAGACCTACACCTCCAAGCGCTTACAAGAATGCAACTGGCTGCAAGCCATGGAAGGCGGCATCGACTCCAGTCACGTCTCCTTTCTTCACGGTGGCAGTTTGAACAACGACCCCTTGTTCAAAGGCTCCAAAGGCAATCAATACAACCAAAACGACTTCAAACCGGTTTTTGAAGTGGTCGATACCCAGGGGGGTCTCTTTGTAGGCGCCAGAAGAAATGCGGAAGACGAGCAATATTATTGGCGCGTCACACCGTGGATCATGCCCACCTTCACCATGGTGCCCCCAAGAGCGGACCATCCCTTGCATGGGCACTTTTGGGTGCCCATCGATGACACCCGCTGTTGGGCGTGGAGTTTTGATTACCACCCCACCCGTGCACTCAGCAAGGGTGAGCGACAAGCCATGATCGAAGGACACGGTGTTCACGTGCTCGTGGACAAGAACTATGTGCCTTTGCAAAACAAGTCCAACGACTACCTGATGGACCGCGATGCACAGCGCTCAGGTCTTTACTACAGTGGGATCAAAGGCATCGGGATGCAAGACGCCTCCTTGCAAGAGAGCATGGGCGCGGTTCAAGACCGAACTAGAGAAAATTTGGTCTCGACCGACAACGGCATCATCATGGCCCGTCAGCGTTTGATGAAAGCGGCCAAAGCTTTGCAAGCCGATCCCGATTTCGACCTTCCAGGCTTGTTGCCTGAGCACCAAAAGGTGCGCTCAGTGGCGGTGCTTTTAAAGCGCGATTTGCATTACAAAGAGGCCGCCAAAGAACACTTCAAGGCCGAACCCGGTAAACCCCATCAGACGGTGTAGGGGTGGCTCGGTGGTTGGAGGGTGAACAGTGAACAGTGAAGCGCTGATTTTGCTCGAAGGCCACCTTTTGATCCCCCATCAAGGATGGGTGCAGGTGGGGCTTTTTTTCGTTCCAAGTTGAGAACGAAGTTGACTCAAAGCGAAGCGAAGCAAAGCAAAGAAAAGCAAAGAAAAGAAAGCGACTTAAAACATGTCCAGCACCTTTAAAGCGGCAGTGGCGCTTGTGGGCTCCAAAATAGAAATTCAAGAGTTTCAAATGCCCGCTCCCAAAGCGGAATCGGGTTTGCTCAAGATCGACATCACGGGGGTGTGTGGTAGCGATTGGGGGTATTTTCAAAACTTACCCAAAACACGTGGTCCGGTGATTTTGGGCCACGAGATTGTGGGGCGCGTGCAGTCCATGGGGGCGATAGCAGCCAGGAAATTTGGGGTCAAAGAGGGGGACTTGGTAGCACTTGAGGAGTATTTGCCTTGTGGGCACTGCCATTTTTGTCGCGACGGAGATTTTCGCTTGTGCAATGCCACCGATTGGCGTTTGGGTGGGCATCGCTACGGGGCAACGGGTTTGAACGTGGGCTCTGGCCTATGGGGCGGCTACAGCCAATACATGGAACTGGATATCAACACGGTGTTTCATCGGGTGCCAGATGGTTTGGATCCAAAGTATGCAGCTCTTGCCTTGCCCATGTCCAATGGCATTGAGTGGACCTACCTGCAAGGGGGCATAGGACCTGGGCAATGTGTGGTGATTCAAGGGCCTGGCCAACAAGGCTTGTCCTGCGTGATTGCAGCTAGGGAAGCGGGTGCTGAGAAAATCATTGTCACGGGCTTGTCCAATCCGACCGATCTCAAGCGCTTGGCGATGGCCAAGCACTTGGGTGCACACCATACGGTGGTCATTGGAGAGGATGATTTGCTTGAAACGGTGGCCGATCTAACGGGTGGCTTGATGGCCGATTTGGTCATCGACTGCGCGTCCGGTGGAACCGAGTCGGTGGTGAGTGCTTTGCAGCTTGCAAGAAAAAGAGGACGGGTGATTTTGGGCGGACTAAAGAGTTCCAAAGTACCATCCTTTGACAGTGACATGATCATTGCAAGGTTCTTGACCGTCAAAGGCATGCGAGGACACAGTTTTGAATCGGTAGAAATGGCCCTTCAATTGATTGCACAAAATCGCCACCATGTACAAGCCATGAGCACCCATCAATTTGGATTGGAGCAAACAGAATTTGCGCTCAACACCTTGGTTGGAAAGGGTGCAGAGGATGCGATCCACATGACCATCAATCCTTGGCTTTGAGGGCGGCACTGATCAGCGCCTCTTTGGAGCACAAGGCGCTAGGGAGCTAGGGCGACAAGCCCAAAAGATCCTTCATCGCTTGTCTGCGTTGCTCATGCATGTGACTGTTGACAATGAGGGTCAGGCCCCATGGCGGCGGCTTAGCGTTCTTGTTCCCCACGTCTTCGGGGGCTTCATAGGTGGACACCGTGGCCTCGGAGTCAAAGGGCGACATCTGGATCAAACGGGCACCTTCACGTGAGAGGATCATTCCTTTGACTCTGAGCAAATCTGAGCCAAGGGCTTTCTTCAACGCTTGCACTTGAAGGAGCGAGTGCTCCAAGGAAAGATCATGAGCGAATGACCAAAAGTGGGTTTGTGCGTGATGGTGGTGGCTGTGCTCATGCTTATGAGCATGAGCATGGATATCTTGCAAGTCATGCTGATGGGCGTCCTCGCAGGACGCCCCATGACGCAGGGACGTTTGGGTCTCTTGGCTTGTCGAGAGAAGATCTGTGTTGTTGGCTTTTTGCAAAGAGCTTTCTTTCAAAGAGGTCAATGCTTGCAGCACATCGTGTGCTCTCAAGCTTGCAAGTTCGGACGACAACAGTGGCGTCGTCAAGTCGTGGTGGGCGAAGAATTCTTGCAAGTGCATCCTGGCCAATTCACGGCCCGCTTCGTCCATCAAATCGGTTTTGGTGAGAATGCAAACATCGGCCTGGGTCAGTTGATCTTGCGCTTCCTTGAATTCCCGCATGACCGCTTGGTAAGCATTGGCGCTCACGCAAGTCAGGGTGCCCGCCCATTCATAGCGCTCCATGAGAAGTGGATTTTGTGCAAGGGTTTCTAAAATTGGACCCGGCATCGCCAGGCCCGTGGTCTCGATGATGAGGAGTGGAAATTTATGAACACGCCTTTCAAGCCTTGCCCAAAACAGATCCTCCAGGGCTTGGGACAGTCCCGGTAAACCTGTGCAACACACACAAGCGTTGGCGACCAAAGAGGCCGCTTCAGCGGCATGGGTGAGCAAGGCTTGATCGATGCCGACTTCGCCCAACTCATTGATGATGAGAGCCGCGTCTTTGAACTCGGGTTGATGGAGCCATTCTTTGAGCAACGTGGTTTTGCCACTGCCCAGAAAGCCAGTCAGGAGATAAATAGGAATTTTTTGAAGGGTCATGGGGCAAAGTGGCTCAAAACGCTATTTTCGCTAAAAAAAACTTCAAAGCTATACTGAGCGGGCTTAAATTATTTTGAATTTTTAAACAGGAGCGCCCTTGTGGAGAGAATCACCATTTCACTGGACCCGGAGTTGGCGGGTATTTTGGATGACATGTCTGCTCAGCATGGCTACGCATCCAGATCTGAAGCGGTCAGGGATCTGATTCGGGGTTGGCACTCTCAAGAGGCCATGAAGCGCAACAAGACTGAGCACTGCGTGGCTTATTTGGGTTACGTCTACGACCAAAGGGACCGAACGTTGTCTGAAAGAATCTCCCACCTTCAGCACGAGCATCACCATTTGACGGTTTCAAACATGCAGTTGCACATGGACCACAACAATTGTTTGGAGGTGGCCTTTCTGAGGGGCCCTAGTCGAGAGGTCAGATCTTTGGCTGAGCGCGTGATGTCTCAAAGAGGTGTGCGCCATGGATCGGTGCATTTCGTGCCGGTGACGGTTCAAGGGAACATTGAGGGGCATGACCATGCGAACGGGATGCCACACATGCATCTAAAGCCAAGTATTTAGCTTCGAGCGAGACCCTGAGCGACGCGTCGATCAAGGTCTACCTTCAGGGCGCTCAGGTCAAGGACTTGGACAAATAAGGTGCTTTGGCGCGGTGTTTGTATTTGTCGTACACAAACAAGAGCAGCAGCGTCAAGGTCAAAGCGATGCCAATCCAAGCGCCATTGGCGGACCAGAACTCATCGATTTGTGCGTCTGAATTTTTAATCAAACCAAAGATCACCACCAGCAAGGACAAGGAGGCGATCACCCCACTCATCACGCGAGCCGTGTGTTTGGCCAAGTGCTCGCTTTGTTTGACAATCCAATGCACAACGAATCCATTGAGCGAGTCGGCCAGCATCATGCCTGAACCAAAGCTCAAGGCAAAGAGCAAGATCATCTCAAAGCCACCCAACTCATGGCCTTTGGCGGCCATGAGCCCAGCTTGACCCAAGGTGTCCAAGGAGAGTGCAAATGCAAAGCCGACCCCCATGGGGTGCGCAAAGGGGCCAAGGCTCTTCAAAATGAAACTTTGAAACAAGCCGCGTGGGTGCGCGTGGCTTGCGCCAAAAAAACAGTACCTGAAATTGGTGAACGCCAACCACAACAAAAAAATGCTGGAGATCCAAAGACCCAACTGGTCCAACCACAAGGGCATTTCAACGCCTTGCCAATAAAAAATCATGGTCGCGAGCAAGACCGTCAAGCTGTGGCCACTGGCAAACTGAAACCCTGTGAGTCTTGCTGACCAATAATTTTGTGCCTTGTAGCGCATGCGCGTGAGACCATCGACCGCAGCAATGTGATCCGGGTCTAGACCATGCCTAAAGCCCAGAGCCAGCAGCAGCCCAAGCGTTGGCCAAAGTGAGGAGGAGATCAAATCTTGCATATGACAAATTCTAAATTATTCTTAACGCCTTTGGGCGTTTTGACCTTGGGGTACAAGGGTAATTCCTAGGGCATTCATTGGCCATGGTCATGCAAGGTCAAGGGTCTGGCCAAAATGAAGTTCCAAGCACCGTCCGCCATGTTCTTCTTATGTGTGGGTGTGTTCATCGTGCCCAGGCCCATGTTCATGTTGATGGACATGATCGTGCTCATGCCCATGCTCATGCCCGTGGTGATGGTGCTCATCACCATGATGATGATGGTGGTGGTCATTTTGTCCATGCTCATGGCCCTCAACATGAGAATGGGTGTGAGGGGCATGCCTATGCATGTGTCCATCTCCATGTTCATGCCAGTCGTTCATGTCGGATTTACCATGTGCGTGAGGGTCTTCATTGAACACCAAGGACTTGACGGTCACTGGAACCGTGTAGGAGGGCATTCTGATGCGGCCCAAATCAATGAAATCAAAGCCCCAAAGGGTCACGCCATCGATGACCAAGATGTCGCTTTGAACGCGCGCGTCTTCTTGGAAAATATGCCCCAAGTTGTGCGCAATGTCGCCATCCGTCACAATGAACAAAGGTCGCTTTTGAGCAAGCGTTTGGGGAATGGCGTTGATGATGCCGTTGGCCAATTGAGACAGACGTGTATAGGAGGGTGCACCTAGCCATCTGAGAGAAATGGCCACATCCTGCGCTCCTTCTTGCAGGTCATGCCGGGTAAAGGATTGCTTCAAATCTTTGGCAATGCCCAGCGCATCGATGTGTTCGCCAAGCACTGTGGGCAAAGGGATCACCTGCAGGTTTTTTCTGGGTAAAAGCAGTCCAGGCTCAGAAATAAAGGTGGTGTTGCCACTCAATTGAACGCTGTACTCGGAGGCGCCAAGCACGGTTGCACGGATGCATTCACCCGCAGGTAAAAGCTCGGTGCTGATGGCATCCTCATCCAATTGTTGGCGTATGGCTTGTCCAAACAATTTACCCAAATCGCCAAAATCTCGGACTTCGCGTTGGTAGACATACTCACCAACGCCGCCAGAGAACATGATGCCATCAAGGACCCCAAAATTTTCAATTGGATCGGTCAAGTACAAATGTTCAAGATCGACTTTGGTGAAGGTTTGGTTCAGGACACGAATGAGTGCTTGTGCCATCCATTGTGCAACTTGAGCCAGATCTTGGCGTTGTACTTTCGTGCCCAAGTGCCAATCAAAGCCGGCTTGTTGTGCCAGGTATTGACCGGCAGGATCAAGTCGAGTGATCACATTGGCTTCGTCCACAACTAGAAGTCGTCCTCCCAAGTGAACGGCAGCTGTGGCGACCAATTCACCATTTTGAACGAGCCCAAGTTTGGTGGTGCCTCCACCGATGTCCACGTTCAAAATGCGGTGCTTTTGATCATAGGATCGCTTGGCCGCACCCGAGCCATAAACGGCCAGCATGGACTCCATGTGGTGCCCAGCTGTTGCACAAACAAATTCTCCCCCCTGCTCGGCCAAGACCTCTGCGATCGATTCGCTGTTTTCACGCCTCAAAGCTTCGCCAGTCAAAATCACGGCACCCGCATCCACATCATCGGGGTGCAAGCCAGCGGCTTGATAGGCTCGGTCAATGATGGCGCCAAGGGCTTTGGCGTCCATGGTGGTATCGTTCAAATAAGGCGTCAGAGAAATGGGCGACTGATAAAGTGGTTGGCGGTCCACCACGGCATAGCGAGATGAGAGGTCCTCAGCGATGCGTCTGAGGTGAATTTTTGAAAAGACGACTTGCGTGCCTGAAGAACCCACGTCAATCCCGACGCTGTGCAAGATCACATTGTCTTGTCTCCACAAGGACTCTTGTGAAGGATCGTCGCCAGTGAAATTGTCGTGATCGTGGTCGTGATCTGCATCCCCATCGTGGGTGTGAGCGTAGTCCTCACCGTATTGATGATCTTGGATGGTGTGGCGAGCAGAGGTGTCGCTCGTCTTGGGTTGATCTGAGTTGCTCATGGTGTAGAGATGTGAATCAAGGGTGGGATGAGTAGGTGGTGAGGGCGTGAGCCATTTCAACGCTCTAGCATGAGGAAGAAGATGGGGTTACATCAATAAAATTGATCAAAATGGACTTGGTTCATGGGGACTTTGTGCTCCACCAAAAGTTTGAGCATGGCTTGGGCCATGAGAGGGGGGCCAGCAAAATAAATTTCCATGTTGCCCAAGTCATTGGCGTGAAATTTTTGAACCACTTCGTGGACAAAACCTCGTTCACAGCCAGGGGGCAAAACCTCATCCGCTGTCGCATTGGAGACGACCGGAGTGTAGTGTCCCATGGTGGCCCAAAGCGGCAACTCATTGAGCATATCAAGGCCGCAGATGTCTCGCGTCTCCCTGGCACCATAAATGAAGTGAATGTTCTGAAAAGGAAGAGCCTGGCGTGAAAGTGCTCCTCTGGCCAAAGAGACCATGGGCGCCAAGCCCGAGCCACCGCCCACCAACAAGATGTCCCTTGGGGCATCCTCACGCAAATAGGCCATACCATAGGGGCCGTCAATGCGAACCTTCTCGCCCAAAGGCATGGAGAAGAGTTTTTGGGTGCCGAGGCCTCCTTGGGTCAAGCGCACTTGAAAATCAAGGCGTTGGTGGCTTCCACCCCCTTGGCTCATCGAGTAGGCTCTGGGGCCCTGGACGTCTGAGAAATGGATCAGCGCGTACTGTCCAGAAGCGAAGCTCAAGGGGGCGTCACACTCAAAAGAGAACTCATGCAAGTCATGGGTGATGGCTCGCTTGTGGCTCAGGCTTGCAGAGGTTTGAAGAGGCAGATGAACAGGTGCGTAGTGTTCCATTTCTCGCACCTTGATGCGTGTGTTGGAGCAAGCCTCGGCTTGGCATCCTAGCCAGCGGTTCTTGAGGCGATCTTTTTCACTGAGCCCTGGTGCATCGCTCCAAAAGCTTTGCAGTTCTCCTTCAAGAAGCTCAAATTTACAATTGCCGCAAGAGCCCACATTGCACTCATACGGAAAACCAATGCCTGCTCGAAGTGCTGCTCTTAAAATGGTGTCACCCGGGGCGCAGGGGAAATGTTTTGTCGAGCCGTCGATTTGAATCTGAAACATGGGGTTTGGAAAAAATAAAAATAAGATGAAGAAACAAGACGCAACAATTGCTCATCAATGAGTTGTTTCACCAAAGGGTCTTGGTCATGGGCGATAACCCAGTTGGGTGGAGATGTCTTGCGCGGTTTGGAGCACCAAAGGGGCCAATGCTCTTAACTTCTTGAGTGTGAGTCGTTGACTGGGGCCGCCTACACCAATAGAGGCCACCACTTGTGAACTGATGTCTCGCAAGGGGGCAGAAATGCCTCTCATGCCGATTTCAGACTCTTCGTCATCGATGGCGTAGCCATGGTGCCGAACTTGTTGAAAAATATGAACCAATTCGTTCACATCACAGCATGTGTTGGGGGTTCTGGGTTTGAGCTCTGAGTGCAGTACTTTTTGAATCAATTCATTGCTGCTGAACGATAAAATGGCCCGGCCTTCGCTGGTACAAAATGAGGGCTTGAGCGTTCCGATGTAATTTTTCATGCGGATGGCTTGGCTGCTTTCCAAGTTGTAGAGATAAATGATGTTGGTCTCGTTCATCACCGCCAAGTGAATGGTCTCCCCCGTTCTTTCTCTCAGCACGTTCAAGAACGGTTGAGCCATGTTGGAGACATCCAGGCGTCTTCTGACCAAGGCGCCCATGATGAAGAGATTGATGCCCAAGCGGTATCGACCATTTTCCGGGTTTTGTTCCAACAAGCCTTCGCTCAGCAAGGTCACGGCCAGTCGGTGGGCCGTGCTTTTCGCCAAGCTAAGTCTCTTGGCAAGGCTGCTGATGCCAATTTCAGGTTCAATCTCTGAGAAGCATTTGAGCACACGAACGGAGGCAGCAACTGAAGACAGTCGGGCGCTTTTAGAGGGTTGTCGTTCCATGAGATTGAACTTCTTAACAAGTTTGAAAAGATCATACATCATTTTCTTTTATAAGGAACAGTGTTCCCTATAAAAGAAAGAGATGAAAAAGTGAAAAGACACGCGGTCATGGCCTTTGAGCGTTAAAATATGTAAGATTGATAAAATATAAATGGTAAGTATTACAGGGAAAACCCGCAATCCATTTGCTTGACACTTAAAAGAGATTCAAGCCTAATATTGGGTGTGCCTGTATGTGGATCTATGTCCCATATAAAGGAACCATAAAGCGAGTCTCCAATCGATGGAGTTTCTTGCGTTAAGCCTTGTATCATCGGGTGATTCCTGTAATAGATGTTTGCGTGTCTATTGATCCTTTCGTTGGAGAAACATCAGTGCAAAGCCCTGTTGCGGCGGAACCTCACCGTCCTGTGAATTTTAGATTTGATTCCAAGTGGTTGGTCATTGGGATCTGCTTGGTCGTGGTTGGCTTTTTGGCCTTGGTGCCTTTTGGCTTCATGATTTGGCAAAGTTTTTTGACGCCTGAGACGGCGGACGTACCCGCCAAGGTCACTTTTTCGAACTACATCACGGCTTACACGGATGCAGAGACGATCACGACTTTGTTCAACTCGATGCAGTTTGCATTAGGGGGGTCTCTTTTGGCCTTTGTCATCGGGACAGCGTTGGCCTGGATGAACGAGAGGACGAACACCCCGATGCGACGACTCTTTTATGCGTTGTCGATCATTCCCCTGATCATTCCAAGCATTTTGTTCACCATTGCTTGGATCATGTTGGCGAGTCCTAAAATTGGTTTGATCAACATGGCCTTGCAATCGTGGTTCGGTTTGGAGTCGCCCCCTTTTAACATTTACTCCATGTGGGGGATGATTTGGGTCGATGGACTGCATTACTCACCCATGGCGTTTTTGCTCATGTCTGCGGCCTTCAGGGCCATGGATCCATCTCTTGAAGAGTCTGCGGTGATGAGCGGATCTGGTATTTTAAGGACCCTTTGGCGCATCACCTTGAGACTGGCCATTCCCGCCATTGTGGCCACCGTTTTGACGCTTTTTGTGCGCGCCATTGAGTCCTTTGAAGTGCCGGCTTTGTTGGGTTTGCCCGCTGGCATTCAAGTCTTCACATCAGCCATTTATCAAGCGATCCATCAGTTCCCAAGTCAATTGGGCCTGGCGTCTGCTTATTCAGTGGTGTTGTTGTTGATCACGTCAGTGGGTATTTATATCCAAGCCAAAATATCATCGACTGGTGGCAAATATGTGACCGTCACAGGAAAGGGATTTCGCCCGAGAAGCATTGATCTGGGTCCTTGGCGGTATTTGACGACAGGTATCTTCTTGCTTTACTTTTTGTTGATTGTCCTCTTGCCCTTTTTGGTGTTGCTGTGGTCCTCATTGCAAAAGTTTTACGCGCCCCCGTCGGTTGAAGCCTTGAAACATTTGACCTTGGATGGTTACCGTTATGTCTTGGGTTCAAGCAATATTCTTCACGCGCTCTTGAACAGCTTGTGGATGGCGGTCGCATGCGCCACCATCGTGATGCTGTTGTCAGCGGTCGTGTGTTGGGTGGTTGTGAAGACGAAGATCCCAGGGCGTTGGTTGTTGGACAATTTGGCCTCCTTGCCCATGGTCTTTCCTGGCTTGGTCTTGGGCGTGTCGATCATGATTTTTTATCTGACCTTTGACATTGGCATCTACGGCACATTTTGGATTATTTTGCTTGCCTACATCACGCGTTTCATGCCTTATGGCATGCGCTACAACACCACATCCATGATTCAAATCCATAAAGACTTGGAAGATTCTGCGGCCATGAGTGGTGCGGGGTGGTTCACGGTTTTTAAGAGGGTGATTTTGCCTTTGCTCAAGCCTGGCATGGTTGCCGGTTGGATTTACGTCATGATTGTCTCCGTTCGTGAGTTGTCAAGTTCCATTTTGCTCTACAGTCCAGGCAATGAAGTGATCTCCATCGTGATTTGGGAGTTATGGGAAAACGGGCAATATGTCGAATTGTCTGCCTTGAGCGTGATGTTCATTCTTTTGCTCTTGGTCTTGGTGATGATTGCGCAACTCATTGGCAAACGTTTTGGTGTGAAAGAAGCGTGATGCTGCGCCTAAAACCGACGCTGAAGTTTTTCAGACTAAAGAATGTATTAAAGGAAAAAAAGTTGTGTTAAAAGTTACCGGTCTATTCACACAATACGTGAGCGACAAAGGCGTGGTGGTGCAAGCTGCCAAGGACGTTTCCTTTGAAGTGCCGAAGGGCAAACTTTTCACCCTTTTAGGGCCTAGCGGCTGTGGAAAAACCACGACGCTCAGATCCATTGCGGGCTTAGAAAAACCTACCCAAGGCTTGATAGAGGTTTACGGTCAGGCGGTTTACAGCTCTGCCAAAGGTGTCTTCACCCCACCGAATCAGCGTGGATTTGGTATGGTGTTTCAGTCTTATGCGATTTGGCCTCACATGACGGTGTTTCAAAACGCCAGCTTCCCCATGGAAGTGGGGGCCAAGAAGTTCACGACGGCGGAAATCAAAGAGCGTGTCATGCGCGTGCTGGAATCTGTGGAGCTCGCTCCTTACCACGACAGAGACGCGACTCGTTTGTCAGGCGGTCAACAGCAGCGTTTGGCCCTGGCTCGCGCATTGGTGATGGAGCCGCAACTTCTGTTGCTCGATGAGCCGTTGTCCAATTTGGATGCAAAACTCAGAGAAAAAATGCGTTTTGAATTGAAAAAGATTCAACGAGAACTCAACATCACCACCATCTACGTGACGCACGATCAATCCGAGGCCTTGGCGCTTTCGCACGAAATTGCTGTGATGTCGGCGGGTCGAATCGTTCAACGCGGAACGCCTAGAGAAATTTACGAAAAACCGATTGATAAATTTGTGGCCGATTTCGTTGGGGCCATCAATTTCATTGACGCAAGCGTGAAACACTTGGACCTTCAGCAGCACATCATGGTCTTGGAGTCCGAGGTTGGTTTGATTCAACTGCCCATCCAAGAAGACTTCAAAGTCGGCGATGCGGTGCAAGTGTGCGTGCGGCCAGAAAATGTCCACTTGAGCGACACCCCCCCGCATATCGATCATTTGAATCGCTATGAAGGCACCGTAGACCAAAAAATATTTTTAGGCGAAGTTTTGGATTTCCAGGTCAAGATTCGCGAAAAACTGATTTTGTCCCGCGTTCACCCCACACAACTGACACCCGTTGGGCAACCCATTCACGTGTATTTTGATCCACGAGGGTGTGTGGTTTTCAAAATGCAATAAAAGCATTGAACTTATTTTTATAACCTAGAGCAACACTCATGACGATTAAAACGATTGAAACGAATTCGCAGGATTACGTTCCCAACGAATCCCACTACCACAGCAAGAAGGATCGTACTTTTGTGCGCGCCATTGCAGGTCCTTACAATTTAAAAGATGAGTTGACACGTTTGCGTGCCATGCCTCGCGTTAGAAAAGGCAAGGACATCAAATTCAACGATGGTCCCCAAGCTTTTAGTCGTCACTATGTAGAGCCCAAAGACGGCATCACCCAGACCTTTCACATGCACTTGGAAGAGTATGGTCCCGGTGCTCGTTCACAAAAACATGGACACGTGAACGAGGCTGCCTTTTATATCTTAGACGGCGTAGGTTATGAAGTCCATGACGGTATTCGCTATGACTGGAAGGCGGGGGATGTGGCGATTGTTCACAACAACTGCGTTCATCAGCACTTCAATGCGGATTCGGTCAAACCCGCTCGCGCGCTGGTGATCAAAACCAAGCCGATGTACATGTTCATGAACATGCTCTTTCAACAGCAAGTTGAACCTCGCCCAAGCGAGCCTGCAGCCGGTGGCGAAGGGTTCAAAGCGAGAAACGATGAGCAAGACTTTAATCACCCAGAGGGAGGATACTAAAATGGCATGGGACGAATCAAAAACATGGATGGGTGGAGATGCGCAAGGCGCTTTTTATCAGGGCTTGCTGGACGATGCTTCTCAGGCACCCGTTAGAAATGCAAAGAGAAAAAAGGTAGTTCATCCAGAGGAAATGCCTTGGGAAATGGCTCGCCAAGGCTTGTTGAAGCATTTGCTCAACGAGCAAATGAACACGCGCATGGAAACGGTCGATGCCTACATGCAACTCATTCCACCTGGATCGCATTCTGGTAAGCATCGCCACTTGGCTGAGGAGTGTGTTTACGTCCTAGAGGGCAAGGGCTATGATTTGCATCAGGATTGTGATGTCGAAATCACAGACACCTACCATTGGAAACCTGTGGATGAAATCAAGCGCTATGAGTGGGAAGCTGGGGATGTGATCTATATTCCACCCAATACGATCCATCAGCACTTCAATGCAGACCCTTCAAAACCGGTTCGATTGATCTCCTCGACCAACCGCATCTTCAAGTACTGTGGTTTGAATGACATGGAGCAGCTGGAAAATGCCCCTGAGTTCGATCCATCCATCACACTGAATGCAAAAAACATTCTTCAATATTTGAAGAACAAGTGATTCACTTGTTTTCTTTGAAGTGTTAGACCCAAAAGAGATATTTTAAATGAGCAAAGATGCCCTGGTTTCCGATGATTTAGCGCAAAAGTTTGCGACCGAAAAGGAGACGCCCTATACCCGATGGGTCAAGTCCGAAGGACTTGACATCATCAGCGCGCACTATGTCAAAAACCTCAACACAGTTGACGTAAAACCTTGGGCCAGACGCGGCGGCAAGGGCGTGTTTATCAACCATGAGGCGTCTAGAACGTCCAACGATTGCTATGTGGTTGAAATCGCGCCAGGTCAGCAACTCGAGCCACAGCGTCAACTCTTTGAAGAGATGATCTACGTGCTCTCAGGGCGAGGGTCGACTACGGTTTGGAACGATCAGGGTCACCGCATCACATTTGAATGGCAAGCCGGTGCGCTTTTTGCTATTCCCTTGAACTGCTCGCACCAACACTTCAATGGCTCAGGTAAAGATGCAACGAGGTTTGTGGCTGTGACGAATGGCCCGCCCGTGATCAACTTGTACGAAGATTTAGATTTTGTCTTCCATACTCAACATGATTTTGCCAATCGCTTCAATGGTGAGCCTGATTATTTCAGTGGTCAAGGCGAGCAAAAGGGATTGTTGCTAGAGACCAACTTTGTTGCTGATGCCGTGAATCTACCGTTGATCAGTGCCAAGGAAAGAGGCGCTGGAGGTGGGCACATCCGCTTTAACATGGCGCGTGGTTCAATGAACAGCCACATCTCCCAATTTCCAGTGGGAACCTACAAAAAGGCGCATTGTCATGGTCCTGGTGCACACGTGATCATCCTAAGCGGCGAGGGTTACAGTTTGATGTGGCCAGAGGGTGAAGAACCCAGGCAATACGACTGGGAAGTGGGCTCGATGATTGTGCCGCCCAACATGTGGTTTCACCAGCATTTCAACACGGGTAAAACGCCTGCAAGGTATTTGGCTTTCAAGCATGAGGTGGTGTCGGTTCGAAATGCGCAAGGCGTGCCCAAGGCTTGGATCAGCCGACGAATTGGTGGCGACCAAATTGACTACGCCGATGAGAGCCAATTGGTCAGAGATCGTTTCACCCATGCCTTGTCAACCCATGGTTTGACCCCAAAAATGGCGGAAGCCTACGAGACAGAGTTGACAACGTTGCCCGCACTTAAATAAAACAGCGTTTTTTTGACAGCAACCAGCACCTAGGAGAAACCCTTTGAGTTTGCGCTCGGTTGGCTACAAATCAAATGCCATGAATGTTCCTCGATGGCCATTCATGGTTTTTAATCGCCTTGTCGGTAAGTGTGCTTTGATTTGGGGATAATGCAGTCTTTGGACTTGCGTGAGGTCCTATCCATCAACCCTTATTTTCGTTTTTTGCATCCTTATGAAAAACATTGGCCTGAGTCGTCGCAACATTTTAAAAAGCGGTTCTTACGCTATGGGGGCTGCCTCTTTGCCTCTCGGTGTGATCACAGCAAACTGGACCACTTCTGCCGTGGCGCAAAGTGATGCGCAAAGCGCTTTACCAACGGGCTTGGCTTCGGCACTTTCTGGCCCCGAGCGGACCAACAAGCTCGTGGAGATGGCAAAAAAGGAAGGACCTGTTTTGGTTTATTCTTCCATGCCGCAAGACGATATGGCTGCCTTGACCAACGAGTTTGAAAAGAGGTATGGTTTAAAGACCAAGGTGTGGAGAGCGGGCTCAGAAAAAATTCTTCAGCGTGTGGTCTTAGAGGCCAAATCGAATCGCCATGATGTCGATGTGATCGATACCAATGGACCAGAGATGGAGGTCCTGCACAGAGAGCACATTCTTCAAGTGTGTAAATCACCCACCTTGTCTGAATTGATCCCTCAAGCGATCCAACCTCATAGAGAATGGATTGCTAGTCGTTTGAATATATTTACCTGCGCTTACAACACACGCCAAATTAAAAAAGAAGACTTGCCCAAGACCTACAAAGACCTGCTGGACCCCAAGTGGAAGGGAAAGATTGCAGTAGAGGCTGAAGACAACGATTGGCTAGCCGGTGTGGTCACACAGATGGGCTATGAAAAGGGCGTGGCTCTTTTTAAAGAAATTGCTACGAAGAATGCGGTGACAGTTCGAAAAGGTCACACCTTGCTGGCCAATTTGGTGGCCTCTGGCGAGGTGCCCTTGGCATTGACCTTGTACAACTACAAGGTTGAGCAGATGAAAAATGCAGGTGCACCGATGGATTGGTTTGCGTTAGACCCAACCGTTGCAAGACCCAATGGCGTGGGTGTCAATAAAAATGCCCCCCATCCCTATTCGGCCGTTTTGTTCCAGGATTTCATTTTAAGTGTGGGTCAAAGTATTTTAGGTAAGCGAGACTTTATTCCCACCCACACCAAGGTGCCTTCAAACTTGAACAAAATGCCTTTGACCTTCGCTGACCCCAAGATGACCTTGGACGATAACCAAAAATGGTCTCGTCTTTATGAAGAAATCTTCAGTCGCAAAGGCGCTTGAGTTACAGCTTCAAATGCTTGGTTTTGAAATGTTTTTTGTTCTTTAGGAATGATGGTTCTGAACGCCTACAGATGTTGACAACGATGAAGCAGTGCCTATGTCGCAAAACCTTTAAAACACTTTTATGTGTTTGGGCTCTCACTTTGGGCGCGTCCCTTTTGAAAGCCCAAACTGCTTTGCCCTCCGTGCTCCATGCTGCAAGCTGGGAGATCATCAAAACGCCATCTGCAGACCGTGCACAAAAGCTGATGAGCCTTGCCAAAGCAGAAGGTGGGACGGTTTCTCTTTACACCTCGATTGCCGAAAAAGACTTGAAGGTCATCTTCGATCCATTTGAAAAAAAATATGGGATCAAGGTGCTTGTTTGGAGGGCCAGTGGAGACTCTGTGATGACGCGAACCATCAACGAGGCCCGTGCCAAGCGTTACAGTGTTGATATTTTTCATGCTGGTGCGGTGGAACTTGAAGCTTTGTCTCGCGAGCATTTGATTCAACGTGTGGCCTCTCCCCACTTTGCAGATTTGATGGAAGGCAGTTTGCCGACTCACAAAGAGTGGGCGGCTACACTGTTTTCTCTTTGGGTTCAGGCCTACAACACCCAGGCCTTCAAAGAATCTGAATTGCCTAAAACCTATGCCGACTTGTTGGATCCAAGGTTCAAAGGTAAATTGGGCTATGAGATAGAAAACGTGGATTGGTTTGTGACCGTGATCAAGTCCATGGGAGAAGCCAAGGGCATACAATTTTTCAGAGATTTGAGCAAAACCAATGGTATTTCGGTCAGGAAAGGGCACACCAATCTCACCGGCATGGTGGCATCAGGTGAGGTCCCAATGGCGCTCACCGTTTACAACTACATGCCTGAGGCGTTCAAGAAAAAAGGCGCGCCCATCGACCATATCGTCATTCAACCTGCCGTGGCCAGAGCCAATGGTGTGGCGGTCCTGAAAAACGCGCCTCATCCTGCGAGTGCAGCCTTGTTGATGGACTATTTGCTGAGTGAAGGTCAAATTGCAAGCTCGAGTTTGGATTATTTTCCTAGTAACCTCAAAGTGCCTACGTCTCTTAGAAGCATCAAGATGATGGTGGTGGACCCTGCCGAGAGCTTGGATCAGCGCGACAAGTGGAAGAAGTTGTACGACGAAATTATTTTAAAAGGGAGCCGACCATGAGCGCAGGCGTTTTACAGGATCCATCAGGTCAATTACCAGAGCCGAAAGTGCCCTACCGCGACATGGGGCTCATCACGATCGGGCATGCATTGACGCATTGGTACCCTGCAACTTTTTTCATGCTGCTGCCTTTGATTGGGCAGGAATTGGGACTGAGCTACAGCCAAATTGGTTTCATCATGACTTGTCAATATGCTGCTGGAGCGCTCTCCAATGTGCCCGGTGGCATGCTCGTTGACATCTGGGGAAAGAAGGGCCAATTGATGGCTTTGTCACTCTTTTGGGTAGGCTTTCCATACTTTCTCATGGGTTTTACCACCACGTATTGGATGCTTTTGGCGTGTGCTATGTTGGTGGGTATGGGCAACAACTTATGGCACCCCACAGCCATTCCCTTGCTTGGAAAAATGTTTCCCGATCGAAAAGGTTTAGCGCTCTCTCTTCACGGCATGGGCGGCAACATGGGCGATGCGCTCGCTCCATTGGCTGTTGGCGCATTGCTCAGTGTGTTGTCTTGGCACCAGATTGTGATGCTCAATGTGGTGCCAGGAACGGTGATGTCCATTTTGATCTTGTATTTTCTGGGCACCTTGAACTTTGCCGTCAAAGGTCATAAAGAGGTCCCAGAACCTCAAAAAGTCACTGCAGCGGAGGTGAAGGGGCGTCAGCAAAGCTTTCAGAGTTATTTGAACGGCTTGAAATTGCTCATTCAAACGCCCGGTTTGTTCATGCTGATCATGAGTTCATCTTTTAGATCCATGACGCAGGCCACCTTGCTCACCTTCTTGCCACTTTACTTGGCCAAAGAGATGCAATACAACGTCTTTTGGGTGGGTGCCGTCATGGCCATACTTCAAGTGGCCGGGTTCGTAGCAGCGCCCATAGCTGGACACTTGTCGGATAAGCTTGGTAGAAGAACTTTGCTCATGTCTTGTTTTGCTGTGAGTGGCGTTGTGATCTTGCTCATGACATTTGCTGGGGGCTCTGCACTGTTTGTGGTTTTGATTGCTTTGCTTGGCTTTTTTCTTTATGCTGCAAGACCCGTCATGCAGGCTTGGCTTTTGGAGTCTGCACCAAGCAACATGGGGGGTACGAGCATTGGTTTGATGTTTGGCATGCAGTCGGCGGCCCAAGCCTTGGCGCCTATCATTGGTGGCTTGGTCGCTGATAGTTTTGGACTGATGGCCGCCTTTTACTTTTTGGCCGCAACGATTCTGTTGGCCAACTTGATGGTCTTTTTGATACCTGAGCCCAAGCTCCAGTAAGCCAAGCGCTTGAGTCAGATGATGTGGAGATGGTTCATCAGAGTCTCGTTTCAGCCATACCGGTGTTTAGATAAGAAGTGTTTGCTCACTTCTTATTTTTGATTGACTTGTCATGTCTACATTGAAAACCATCCAGCTTACCGCTCGAATGGGCGATCAAACAGTGTCGCCAGAGAAAAAGCGCTTCAACACCTTGAGCAAACAAATTGCAAAAGCACGCAAAGATCACTTAAGCTGGCAGTCAAAATTTCCGGACTTTAGAGCAGAGTGCGCCAAGACGATCGTCCCTCAAAGGCAGTCCTATTCCAAGGTCAAACGAGAAATGGCCTTCTCTATTGGTCGTATTTTAGATCAGGTCAAACTGAGCCAAGAAATGCAAGATGATCTAACGGATTGTCTGCTGGTGGGAATTCAATTCTTGACAGAGCAAAACCCAATGGATGAGGAGTTGAAGCAGTTGTTTGAAAGACATTCAAGCGTCTCCTTTGAAGAGTTCACCCTTGCTGAAGCCAACATGGCGCAGTCCTTTGTCTCACAGTTCACGGGACAAACGATGGATGAAAAGCAAGATCATGAGTCCTACGATGAATACATGGATCGCTTGCATGATCACTTGCAAGAGCAAGTTGCTTTGGAAAAAGAGCGGCGAGAAGCAAAAAAATCTGCAAAGGGGAAAGCTAAAAATGACAAAGCTGTTCTGCCAAAAAAAGATGAGGTGGTGGCACAAAATTTACTGAAAGACGTTTTTAGGAAGTTGGTGAGTGCGCTTCACCCCGACCGAGAAAAAGATCCAATTGAAAGAGCTCGAAAAACCCAATTGATGCAAGAAATCAATCGAGCTTATTCCAACAATGAGTTGATGACTTTGTTGCAAGTACAGCTTGAAATTGAACAAATAGAGCAATCAGATTTGCAAGATTTGGCAGCAGAAAAATTGAAAGCCTACAATCAACTGCTTGCCACCGAACTCAAGCGAATTCGTCAAGCGAGCCAAGAGGAGTTGGATCGATTTTGCGCAGAAAACAATTTGCCTCGCATCAATGCTCAAGTGGTTAAACCAGATGATTTAAAGGCCGTGATCAATCATGTTGAACAGGCCATGGGGCAAGAGGTGGAAATTCTTTTGGATGAACTTGAGTTTTTATACGCTGTCAAAAAACCCACTCGTCAATTGAAAACATGGATACACCAACAATTGTATGCACTGGAAAACAACATGGATGATTTTGATTGACGATCTAGGTACCATGCCATCAAAGCCTGACTTTATTCATGCGTTGAAGTTTAGGTTTGAAGGAGTTTTCATTGAATGTATCAGGCCGTGTAAGATACCAGGAGGGTATCATGGACAATATGTCATCAAGTGAGGTGGTGACTTTGTGATGCCTTGTTAACAAACAAAAAAACCTAACCTTAAGTTCAAAGGCGGGTTGGTAGAGATGACTTTATAGCTTTCAAATCTCTTGACTTATGCAGTTTTTGAAAGATAATATAAACCAAGGAGAAATTACAATGACGACATCTACCAAACCCGTTTCGCTGATTGCCCATTTAACGCCAGCTTTACTCCCTGTACACCCAACTACTCTACCTGCTCATCCAGTTGCATCACCTGCACACGCATCTGCAAAACCTGTTCATCAACCTATGACACCGACTGGCCATGTCACAACGCCTCACGTGGCTCTGGTTGGCGCTTTAGTTCATGCCGATGCAGTTGCTCATGCAATTCATTCTGGAATTTAAGCCGACTCTTTTTTAGCCGTAACTTACAATTCATCAAACAAAGAATACGATCCAAGAGTTGATCATGGAGACGTGTTGAATGAAAAAAACCTGCTTTGATGCAGGTTTTTTTTGGTGTTAGCACGTGTGAAACAAGTTGATTCGCTATCTGACAAGCCAAGGTGAAGGATGCTTCATCACCTGGCGAGTCAAGCTTACACTTTTTTTACTTGATTTTAGACAGCAGGTTCACATCGGTAACTAGATTTCTCACACCATGGGCGTGGTCTTCTTTGAACACGTTGCCCTTGCACCAATTGCCAACACTTGAAGCGTTGACCTTGATTGTTTTAGGACGAACGCTCCAAGACACTTGCAGTGGTGAACCTTTTTCGTTGTATGCTGGGCCAGTGGTGGAGCCAGCATATTGAACGGGTGTTCCAGTGTCTGACGGAATGTTCAACGCTTGTTGGTATCCATTGCGCTGTCCTACCTCCATGAACTGGTTGAAATCTGCGGCTTTGGCGTTGTTAACGAGCACAAACACTTGAGCTTCTACGCGCAATTGAGGATTGGACAAGTTCTCATTGAGACAAGCTCCCAACGTGGGTCCAGGTGTTACCTGAGCAGAGGAATGCACAAAGTGCACCTCAATCGTATCACCTGCATTTAGACCGCCATGTTCACTAGAGCAAACGTCGGCATCTAACTTGGTTTTCTCGGTGGCCGATAAATTACCGCTGTAGAGGAAACCTGATTTCCCACCTTTACCATCTCCATTGCCAGCGTACTTCATAAAGTCACCGCCTTTGTGTTCAGCGTTGGTGTGAAAGTGAATGTTGCACAAATTCATGGCTTGATAAGCGGGAGCGGTGCCGAACATGCGGGCATTTTTGCCGCCCTTGGACGTAATATCACGCGGAGATTGAGGTCCAAACCCCTTACCTTCGGTTGCGCTGGTGAGGGCGCTGTTTTGCGCTTTGATGACATCGTCACCAACCGCGTCGGTTTGATTCTCTTTAGCAAATGCAGAAACGGCCAAGCTGATGGCTACAAGCGAAAACAATAATTTAAAAGAGTTCATTTAAATCCCTGGGTCAAATGGTTGAAGTATCTGTGTGAAATAAAGCTTGAAACCTAATTCACAGGATATATAAGCTCTGTATGAGCCAAACAAATTATATTGGACAATCTTGTAACACCAATGACAGTTATGTTAACAGTTTATGTAAAAGAGTTAAGTTCTCTAGATGTGGGAACTGACAAAGTTGATGGATTCAATCTTTAATTGCTTGGCAGAGAAATTAAGGGCACTGGTAAGACCCTGTGGCAATAACGCTGAAATAGGGTCTTTCTAGCTAACTTGAATGGTGCAAGAATGATCAGCAAATTCCTATGTAAAAGAAAACATGTCAATTTCATTAAAGTGGGATGCGCTCTGAACAGTCAGAGTTCAACGATCACTTGGAAATTGCACATCACCTGTATAAGAAGTTGCAAACATTGAGTAAATCACCACATAGATGCTCAATCATTGGATTATTCGAATCTTTAGAAAGTATATTAAAAAAAGAGACAATGCAAAAAAGTTAAATAAAGTTAAGATCTGTTTGAATCACAATCTAAACTGTTTTTAATGGGTTTAGGTAATTTTGTTCTGCATACCCTAACTTCATTCAAAAGAGCGGTTTCATAATCTGCTCCAGTCAGGTCTGCGTCGGTCAAATCAACATTAGATAAATTGGCGCCAGATAGATTTGCATTGATTAACTTTGACCCTTTTAAGTTCGCTCCCTCTAAGTTGACAAATGACAAGTTTGTGTTGCTAAGATCGCTGTTTTGAACAAGGGCTGTTGATAAATTTGTGCTTGAAAGATCAGATCCAAAGAAATCTGAATTGTTCATAATCGTACCAATGAAGCGGGATTTACTAAAATTGGTGTATCTGTAAGAGCCGTTGCTCATATTTGCGTAAGAAAAAACTGCATTAACAGCAAAGCCTTTATTGAAAAAAACCTTTCGAAGATCAGTTGTTTTTAATTCAGCTCGATTCAGGCTAGCCATATCAAGTTTGGCTCCGTACAAATTGGCTTGATTGATCTTTGCTCCTCTTAGTGTTGCACCAGTTAAGTTGGCCGCTCTTAAAGCGACCTTGTTCATGTTGGAGCGACTAAAGTCTACGAAATTCAGATCGGCTTGGATCAAATTGGCACTCTGAAAATCACTATCAACAAAGTTGGACTTGTAGAAATTTACATTGAACATGTATGCACCACGAAAATCTCCGCCAGGTGCTTGTTTGCGAAAGTTGATCTCATAACGAAGATCACATTGATAGCAGGAATTTCCAGATCGGAATTTTTCAACATCGTTCACATCAAAAGAGTATGAACTGAAGGTTGTCAACGTGACTGCAGAGATAAGTAATTTTTTAATCATAGCCTTAACCTCAATAATGTAGAAAGTCCAAGGCTTGTTGAAGCCTGTATTTGGTGGAATTCATCCGGTCCCATTTCTCAAGTGTCACATCTCCTGTCCTGAACTCTCTGTAGAGATTGGTGGCATTGACTGAATTGAAAACAGAAGAGAGATTGGGGAAGGGCTCAAACCAGTCCACATACCGCGCTCTTAAAACATTGATGGTTGGTGAGAACGGGTTGTTGGGGTCCACGGCCTCTCTTGAGGCGTCAGATAACCAGGTGTAACTGGCGGGCCTTGGCGTGATCAGCATCAACACAGATCGGTTGTATTTCTTCACCTGCTGATTGGAGAAAAGGTACTGAATGCCTGGAATATCTTGTAGTACAGGAACGCCATCTCGCAAGTTGTCCGTTTCCGTTTCGCTCAATCCACCCAATATCAACGTGTCGCCTAGTCGCAAGACCACATTGGCAGAGGCTAGAATTTCAGAAATCTGAATTTTGTAGGTGAAACCAATGTCGTTGCTTGGTGGCTGCAAAAACGTCCTTGAAGCGTCCACTTTCATACGAACTTGGTTACCTTGTATGATTTCTGTGGTCACGCCCAATCTCACGCCGTAACTCTTGTCGATGGTCACAGAGCCTCCGCCAACACCTGATGAGACGACGGCTGCTGTCAAAGATGTTCCAGAGAAGAACTCGGACTTTTTGCACTCCATGGTGGTCAAACTCGGCTTAGCTAGGACTTCAGTCAAGGTGCTGTTGGCATCAGCAATGTTCATAGAATAAGTCAGTGCAGGTACGGTGATGCCTCTGGTGATGGTGGTGTTACCATCTACATTAAGGATGGATTTGCTAAAGGCCACGCCATTCATTGCAGCCCCAGCTGTACCAAACATCAAAGACAAGCCATTCATCAGGTTCACACCCTTAGACGTGTTGATCGTGTCCTCTGTTCGAAGAAGCACAACGTCTACAAGAACCATTCGATTGCGATCTTTTTCCTCCAAACCACTCAAGTTACCACATGTGGAGCCCATCTCCTCATCCTTGGCATCGTCTTTTTTATCTGATGCACCATCCGCTGTTTTCATCATTCGACCTGTATTTTTGTCGTTCGATGCAAGCGCGGGTTGGGAGGAAAAGAAAACCTTCCACCCAGCAATTCGACTGCCTAACAATGGGATGTCCTGATCTGAAGGATCAAGCTTTTTAAGATCATTTAATGATTTTTCTGCCAAATCAAAACTTTTACACGATGAGAAAACCGGAATACTGACCTTGAGTATTTGTTTGGCGTTTGCACTCTTGTTGTTGATCTCTTTGAGAACTTTATTGGTAACTGCACACGATGTAGAAGGATCCCCAGCCATGTAAGAAGATGCAACGAGTCTTAACGCAACTTCAGTATCTTCAGGCGCCAGAATCAGCGCATTGGCAAAAGAAGACTGCGACTCAGCATAACTGCGCATCTCAAAATAGGCGTTGCCTAAAAAATAATGAACATTGGCGTTGCTTGGGTCAAAATTGATAGATTGCTTGTAACCCTCCACAGCAAGCTCAGTCTTTTTCACGTCCCCTTTTTTGGCTTGCATGTGGTAATTCAATGCATTGAGAAAATGCAAATTGGAGTTACTTGGATCTAGCTTCAGAGCTTGATTGAGTTTTGAACTTGCTTTCTCAAAATCTAAGTTGCCGATCATTTTGACGGCCTCAATGACCATTTGATTCACAGTGTTGTTGGACTTGATGTCTCCTACTGCGCTCATGGCTTTGGCCATGTCTTTCAACTCCAATGACTTATCGGCATTGAGTTGCAAATCAAATGAGTAGGTCGCAGCTGGTGCGAGTGTGAGAGAGAATGCAAAACAAATCGCACTGTATATTTTGGAGTATTTCATTTTCAGCAATTCATTAATTAGAGCTACTTAGAGCCTGAATAGATCCATCGTGTAATTCAAAATTCAAACCATTCATTTCCTCTACTGTGGCGAGTTGTTTAGAAAGGAAGGGTAATTTAGATGAAAATAATTCAAAATTATTTTTTAAAATTTTAACCATTCTATAAATTGCCTCTTTGTCAACTTGATCTGATGAAATAAGAACCAAAGGTACAGCAATGGAATTAATGTCTTGTTTTAAGTTTGAATATGTGCCCTTAGAAATTTGAACTGATTTGGTAGTTGGAACGTTTTCTTTCATACTCTCTATCATTTCTTTGGGTATTTCCAAGAGTTTGCCATTGCATTTATAAATCTCATTAAATAATGGTAATGGATGAGGGGCAGTAAAAATACCAAAATCTATGTTTTGATTGCAAAACTCTTTTCCAATTTCTGAAGGGGGAATTCGAACCGTAGAATTGAAGCTCTCTTGATTTAATTTTGCAACATTTAAAAAATCAACTCCGCTGGAGGCATGCCCTGTGCCGCGCGTGTTGGCATTGTATTTTTTACCTTTAAGGTCATCTATTGAATTTATATTATTTTTAACATAAAGATTAATTGGTGCGTAACCTAAAACAGATACGAGTCTTAATGGAGTTGGACCATCATCTTGATCCGCTGTCATTCTGACAAGATTGTCTCCCTGTGAAAGTGCTATTTCAAAAGAACCGTTTCCAATCCCCATGACATTAAATTCACTTCCAGGCGTCTCAATCAGAACACAACGTACTTTTGAAAAATCAGTGTTCTTATTTATTAAATTGCATATCGATTCGCCAATTGGATAAATCAATCCTCCTTTTGGGCCGGCACCAATTCTAAGGAGCTTGTCAGCAAAATCGATGTCTTTAAAGCCATAAGGATTTTTAGAAATGGTTTGCGAGTTGCTAAGAGAGCAAAACAGGAAAAGAAAAAACAGTGAACTTAAGTTTTTAAAAAATTTCATTCATCAAGCCCCGAATTAGAAAAAATTAGACATATAAAGTTATTTAATTTTATCTTTTATTTAAATTCAAAACTAGAAGTAATAGCAGTAGCGTCCCAGCGTTTGAGCGGAACCCCCGGTTAACATATTGATTTTAAAAATAAAAACTGTGTTTTACACCGTCGACGATTTGAACGTGAATTCAGCTCACGCTCATCTGAAAAACGTTGGGATACTAATGAAGTCATAAGATTTTTTTATTACGATCTATTTGAATCACAATCTAAAGTGTTTTTAATGGGTTTAGGTAATTTGGTTCTACAAACTCTAACACTGTTGAATAAAGCAGTTGAGTACTCTGCTCCTGTTAGATCTGCATCAGTCAAGTCTGTATTAGAAAGGTTAGCTCCTGATAAATTTGCATTGACCAGTTTTGATCCCTTAAGGTTTGCACCAGTTAAATTTGCAAAGGATAAATTGGTATTACTTAGGTCGCTAGAAACAATTGAAGCTCTTGTTAAATTAGCACTACTGAGGTCTGCGCCATAAAAATCTGAGTGGCTCAAATTTGCTGCAATAAATCTAGCTTTGTTAAAAATGGTCTCTCTAAATGATCCGTGACTCATATTGGAGCCGGAAAATGTTGCAGCAGTGGCAAACCCTTTTTCAAATGTAACTTTTTCAAGGTCACTCGTCTTTAATTCAGCTCTGCTGAGGCTTGCATAATCTAAGATGGACTTGGAAAGATTTGCTTGATTTAGCTTGGTTCGTCGCATTGTTGCGCCGGTTAGATCAGACGATTGCAAGGAAACTTTATTTAAATTAGCTCTGCTAAAGTCAACGAAATTCAGATCGGCTTGAATCAAATTGGCACTCTGAAAATCACTTTCAACAAAATTTGAGTTTGAAAAATTTACATTGAACATGTATGCACCACGAAAATCTCCGCCAGGTGCTTGTTTATTTGGGCTTCTTTCATATCTGAGATCACATTGATAGCAGGAATTTCCAGATCGGAATTTTTCAACATCGTTCACATCAAAAGAGTATGAACTGAAGGTTGTCAACGTGACTGCAGAGATAAGTAATTTTTTAATCATAGCCTTAACCTCAATAATGTAGAAAGTCCAAGGCTTGTTGAAGCCTGTATTTGGTGGAATTCATCCGGTCCCATTTCTCAAGTGTCACATCTCCTGTCCTGAACTCTCTGTAGAGATTGGTGGCATTGACTGAATTGAAAACAGAAGAGAGATTGGGGAAGGGCTCAAACCAGTCCACATACCGCGCTCTTAAAACATTGATGGTTGGTGAGAACGGGTTGTTGGGGTCCACGGCCTCTCTTGAGGCGTCAGATAACCAGGTGTAACTGGCGGGCCTTGGCGTGATCAGCATCAACACAGATCGGTTGTATTTCTTCACCTGCTGATTGGAGAAAAGGTACTGAATGCCTGGAATATCTTGTAGTACAGGAACGCCATCTCGCAAGTTGTCCGTTTCCGTTTCGCTCAATCCACCCAATATCAACGTGTCGCCTAGTCGCAAGACCACATTGGCAGAGGCTAGAATTTCAGAAATCTGAATTTTGTAGGTGAAACCAATGTCGTTGCTTGGTGGCTGCAAAAACGTCCTTGAAGCGTCCACTTTCATACGAACTTGGTTACCTTGTATGATTTCTGTGGTCACGCCCAATCTCACGCCGTAACTCTTGTCGATGGTCACAGAGCCTCCGCCAACACCTGATGAGACGACGGCTGCTGTCAAAGATGTTCCAGAGAAGAACTCGGACTTTTTGCACTCCATGGTGGTCAAACTCGGCTTAGCTAGGACTTCAGTCAAGGTGCTGTTGGCATCAGCAATGTTCATAGAATAAGTCAGTGCAGGTACGGTGATGCCTCTGGTGATGGTGGTGTTACCATCTACATTAAGGATGGATTTGCTAAAGGCCACGCCATTCATTGCAGCCCCAGCTGTACCAAACATCAAAGACAAGCCATTCATCAGGTTCACACCCTTAGACGTGTTGATCGTGTCCTCTGTTCGAAGAAGCACAACGTCTACAAGAACCATTCGATTGCGATCTTTTTCCTCCAAACCACTCAAGTTACCACATGTGGAGCCCATCTCCTCATCCTTGGCATCGTCTTTTTTATCTGATGCACCATCCGCTGTTTTCATCATTCGACCTGTATTTTTGTCGTTCGATGCAAGCGCGGGTTGGGAGGAAAAGAAAACCTTCCACCCAGCAATTCGACTGCCTAACAATGGGATGTCCTGATCTGAAGGATCAAGCTTTTTAAGATCATTTAATGATTTTTCTGCCAAATCAAAACTTTTACACGATGAGAAAACCGGAATACTGACCTTGAGTATTTGTTTGGCGTTTGCACTCTTGTTGTTGATCTCTTTGAGAACTTTATTGGTAACTGCACACGATGTAGAAGGATCCCCAGCCATGTAAGAAGATGCAACGAGTCTTAACGCAACTTCAGTATCTTCAGGCGCCAGAATCAGCGCATTGGCAAAAGAAGACTGCGACTCAGCATAACTGCGCATCTCAAAATAGGCGTTGCCTAAAAAATAATGAACATTGGCGTTGCTTGGGTCAAAATTGATAGATTGCTTGTAACCCTCCACAGCAAGCTCAGTCTTTTTCACGTCCCCTTTTTTGGCTTGCATGTGGTAATTCAATGCATTGAGAAAATGCAAATTGGAGTTACTTGGATCTAGCTTCAGAGCTTGATTGAGTTTTGAACTTGCTTTCTCAAAATCTAAGTTGCCGATCATTTTGACGGCCTCAATGACCATTTGATTCACAGTGTTGTTGGACTTGATGTCTCCTACTGCGCTCATGGCTTTGGCCATGTCTTTCAACTCCAATGACTTATCGGCATTGAGTTGCAAATCAAATGAGTAGGTCGCAGCTGGTGCGAGTGTGAGAGAGAATGCAAAACAAATCGCACTGTATATTTTGGAGTATTTCATTTTCAGCAATTCATTAATTAGAGCTACTTAGAGCCTGAATAGATCCATCGTGTAATTCAAAATTCAAACCATTCATTTCCTCTACTGTGGCGAGTTGTTTAGAAAGGAAGGGTAATTTAGATGAAAATAATTCAAAATTATTTTTTAAAATTTTAACCATTCTATAAATTGCCTCTTTGTCAACTTGATCTGATGAAATAAGAACCAAAGGTACAGCAATGGAATTAATGTCTTGTTTTAAGTTTGAATATGTGCCCTTAGAAATTTGAACTGATTTGGTAGTTGGAACGTTTTCTTTCATACTCTCTATCATTTCTTTGGGTATTTCCAAGAGTTTGCCATTGCATTTATAAATCTCATTAAATAATGGTAATGGATGAGGGGCAGTAAAAATACCAAAATCTATGTTTTGATTGCAAAACTCTTTTCCAATTTCTGAAGGGGGAATTCGAACCGTAGAATTGAAGCTCTCTTGATTTAATTTTGCAACATTTAAAAAATCAACTCCGCTGGAGGCATGCCCTGTGCCGCGCGTGTTGGCATTGTATTTTTTACCTTTAAGGTCATCTATTGAATTTATATTATTTTTAACATAAAGATTAATTGGTGCGTAACCTAAAACAGATACGAGTCTTAATGGAGTTGGACCATCATCTTGATCCGCTGTCATTCTGACAAGATTGTCTCCCTGTGAAAGTGCTATTTCAAAAGAACCGTTTCCAATCCCCATGACATTAAATTCACTTCCAGGCGTCTCAATCAGAACACAACGTACTTTTGAAAAATCAGTGTTCTTATTTATTAAATTGCATATCGATTCGCCAATTGGATAAATCAATCCTCCTTTTGGGCCGGCACCAATTCTAAGGAGCTTGTCAGCAAAATCGATGTCTTTAAAGCCATAAGGATTTTTAGAAATGGTTTGCGAGTTGCTAAGAGAGCAAAACAGGAAAAGAAAAAACAGTGAACTTAAGTTTTTAAAAAATTTCATTCATCAAGCCCCGAATTAGAAAAAATTAGACATATAAAGTTATTTAATTTTATCTTTTATTTAAATTCAAAACTAGAAGTAATAGCAGTAGCGTCCCAGCGTTTGAGCGGAACCCCCGGTTAACATATTGATTTTAAAAATAAAAACTGTGTTTTACACCGTCGACGATTTGAACGTGAATTCAGCTCACGCTCATCTGAAAAACGTTGGGATACTAATGAAGTCATAAGATTTTTTTACTTCCGCATTGATTACGGTTTCGTCATCTACATCAACTTTTAGATTAAAATATATTGAACATTTAAATAAAAAGAATTCATAAAATGAAAATAACAAAAGAATGACCTTGGTTTTCAAAAATGTATTCTTTAATCATACTGATAACTTTATGTTGACTGTTGTGTGAAAAAAATAATAGTTTCAATTTTTTCAATGCTTGCCCCCTTTGCCTGCCATACAGAGGTGATTGGGGTAGATAAAAACAGTTCCAGTTCTTTTGTGAGTTATGTTCCTACTCAAACCCTTTATTGGAAAGGAATCAATCCAAAAGCACTGATCGTATTTGTTCCGGGGGGAAGTGGCAATCTTGGACTCAAACAAGATAAAACTGAAATCGATAACTCCTATTACCGATCCCTTAAAGCCTTGACTGATCCTTCTCTAGGATTTGAGCAATTTGATGTCGTTGTCATAGATTTTCCTTTTGCATTAAATCAGCGTGATTTAAGTTCTAGGGCGACAGCTGAGCATATGGTTCGAATTGAGCGTGTGATCGATTTTTATAAGAACAAAACCAATTTACCTATTTGGCTGATGGGTCATAGCAACGGAGGTGTAAGTCTAGGTCATTTCATTCGCTATTTACAAAAACGCAAGCGAGCCACACTGATATCTGGCATGATTGCTTCTGGTATCAGGAATGAGTCCTCGTTCAACTTTCCTGAAACAATCGACTTTCCTGTTTTATTCATTCATCACAAAAGGGATGAGTGTCCAAATGCAGCGAGTGACTATGCAATGATCAACTACCATCGGCTCATGCGATCGTCAAATGCTGATATAAAGTTTGCTTGGGTTGAGGGAGGTGAATCGGAACCCAAGGATCCATGTCAATCTGGGTTACATATGTATTACGGTTCAGATATGGAGTTCCCCCGTATCATTAGAGATTTCATCACAACTCTCCCTCACCGTTGATTTTTACAAGCTCATCAAGACTTGAACATCCTTTGTATGTCAACTCTTAGGAGTTTACTTGTTGAGGAAATTTAGTAGTGAGATATGTCCAGCTAAAGAACTGAAGGCTTAGTAACAAGTGAGACTAAAGCGTGAACCAACATAAGAGCTAAGCGTATTGGCACTTCAAACGCGTAATATCAGCGAGCGATCAGAATTTACTTTTTTAGGGATCGTTTGGTGCCAGATCGTGAAATTTAGTTAAATTAGACCAAGTCCATATCACCTAGAAATTGGCCACCGCGTTCGATTTGGATATCTCCGTATTGAAGAGATCCGGCAACTTTGCCTGTTGAACGAATGATCAAAAGCTCACGACTGATGACGGTTTGATTCAATTGCCCATGGACGTCAATGAGATTTGCGGTCGTGTTGCCAGAAACTGAGCCAGAAGGTCCAATGAAAACGTCTTGCGCTTCAATGTCGCCTTCAATTTGACCGTCGATTTTGGCTTGATTTGGCGCCTTGATGGAGCCTTGAAAAGTAACTCCGCGGCCAATAAAAATGCTGTTTTTCGAGGTGTTATCGTTCATAAAGTGCCCATCAGGTTTAGGTTTTGATTGCAATCATAATGTAAATTGCTTCAATTGTCTTGTTGCAACAAATGAAGTCTTGAGCAAATTGAGGGGTGTTGTTCGAGGGATACAGCACTTATCGAGTTCAAAATCCATGATTTTTAGTGAGCATCTGGGAGTTCAATTTTGACTTCAAGCACTTCCAGGTTGTCTTGTCTTTCCAAATTGACACGAATATCTTCGGGGTTGATATTCACATATTTAGAAAGTACCGCAATCAACTCCCTTTGCAGAGCTGGCAGATAATCGGGTTGAGAGGAGCGTCCATTGCCGCGTTCGTGTGCCAATATGATTTGCAAACGTTCTTTCGCAAGACTTGCAGTTTTCTTTCTTTCACCAAGAAGCATCGAAAGGATAGACATTTGATTATCGACCTCCAAAAATACGCTTCAAGAGTCCCGTCTTTTGCGGCTCTGTAAAGCGCAAAGGAATATCTTCCCCAAGGAAGCGAGTGATCACGTCCTTGTAGGCCTCAGACACATCGGTCTCTTTAAGATGAACGGCGGGAAGACCTTGATTTGACGCTTGGAGAACACTTTCGGACTCAGGGATGACGCCAATCAAAGGGATTCGTAGGATGTCTTTGATGTCTTCCAATGAAAGCATTTGCCCTTCTTGAACTCGATTGGGGTTGTACCTGGTGATCAGAAGATGTTCTTTGATAGGTTCAGCACCTTGAATGGCACGCAATGTTTTGCTGCTGAGCATGCCTAAAATTCGATCCGAATCTCTCACGGATGACACCTCAGGGTTCGTCACGATCAAGGCCTCATCCGCAAAATGCATGGCCATCATCGCGCCAGTTTCAATTCCAGCGGGTGAGTCGCAAACGATGTAGTCAAATCCCATGCCTTGGAGGTCATTCAACACACGCTCAACACCGTGCTGAGTGAGGGATTCTTTATCTCGGGTTTGAGACGCTGCAAGGACAAAAAGGTTGTCGCAAAGCTTGTCTTTGATCAAGGCTTGATTCAAGGTGGCTTCGCCATTGATCACATTGATGAAGTCATAAACCACACGTCTCTCGCAACCCATGATAAGGTCTAAATTTCTCAGGCCCACATCAAAATCGATGACGGCGGTTTTGAAGCCTTTTAGGGCCAAACCTGATGCAAAGCTTGCACTTGTGGTGGTTTTGCCAACGCCACCTTTACCTGAGGTGACCACAACAATTTTTGCCATAAAAAAATACCTTTACTGATCCAAATCGATAACAACTGCAAGTTTACTGGATGAAGGACGCGCTTTACATGAACGCGAGAAATAGATTTCAATTCAATTTGCGCATGACCAACTTGTCCTCTTCAAGAAAGATTTGAGCGCTTTGGCCATGAACATCTTTGGGTAAAGCGTTATCACTGGTCCTATAAATGCCAGCAATCGAGAGCAACTCTGCCTCTAGGCATGAAGTAAAGATGCGAGCCGTGGCATCGCCTCTTGCACCCGCAATGGCTTTTCCCCGAAGAGGGGCATACACATGGATATGCCCATCGGCCATGACCTCTGCGCCTGCATTGACCATGGCCAAGATCACCAAGTCGCCACCTCGTGCATAAATGTGCTGCCCTGATCTGAGGGGCTTGGTGATGATCATGGTTGGAGACTTCTCCGCAGGCGCTTCTTGAACGATTTCTTTGATTTCGATGATTTTTTCGGTCTGAGTGTGAGGTCCTCTTGATGCCTCTAGATCTGCCGCATGGAGGTTTTTTTGTGCTTCTTTTTTTGAATGGGTGGATGAGGGCAAAAAGGCCGATATCTCGGGCAATCCGAGATGTTTGCCCATCTCGATGAATTGTTGTTGATGACTTTTAATGGCCCAAGGATGAAGGTGATAGGTGCCAAGGAGCGCTTTGATACCACCCAAATCTAGCTCAGGCAGATCTTCATCATGGAGTGCTGTCAGATCGATCACGGCGGGCTCACCACTGAAAAAATCCGGTATATCAGCCAGTTTTTGGCTCAACTCGTTTTTAAGCAAGGTTAAATCTGGACTTTTAACCACAAAAGAGATCAGTGGGAGATCTAAGTTCTTGATCTCAAAAGCAGTGATTTTGGGGTTCATGGATGCATTTTAAAGTGTTAAATTGAGCGTTGTTTTAGAGCATATTTTGAAGAAAAGCATTCTTTAACACGTCATTTTCATGATTTTTTGTTTTAATAAGACTTTATTTTGCCATGATGCAATGTGTTTGGATGAAATGAATCGAAGTTAAATGTGTTTAAGTTCATGCGATTGACTTCAAAGTTATTTTGATCCCTTCATTCTTTTTGGTCTTTATATTTATTTTGGCCAAAACCATGAGGCTTACCTGGTAAATCTTGTTGGTGTATTTTTTGGCGAGAGGGCTTGACGATTTCATCGAAACTTGCTCTTCAAAGACAGTCTCCCTACTTTTTAACAGTTGCGGTCAATGCAAGAAATAAGTTGGTCAACTGCGGATGCTCGGCGCTTAAAGAAGCTCAGGCTTGAGGCTGGGCATGACCTTGTCCAATTCTCTAAGCTCAGTTCAGTGTCAGTGGCTCAAATCAGCCAGCTTGAAGAGTCAGGAAATTCACTTTTTTACAGTGAGAGGATTAAATATTCTGTTGGCAAGCGATTGACGCTTTTGTTGCTCAAAGGCCAAAACGCTCAAGAAAATGGCATGCCTTTGGTGGATGAAAAGGCCAGAAGTAGCCATGTGTCGTCTCATTCAGAAATCAATGCGATCGCAGAAATGAGTCGCCGAAATTTAGATGCTCGTCCAATCAGGGATTTCTTCACTGTTTTTGCCTACCGACTTAACCGGTTGATCTCATCAAAGTATGTGATGTCTTCGGTTGGAATGTTGCTGCTGATGCTTGTTGTTTGGTTTTATGAGCGCCATGCAGAGGAAGATGCCTTGACTTCTGAATTGAATTCACAACCCAACACTAAATTTGAAGTTTTGGCGAGTCTATCCAGCAACTGGTTGGTTCATTGGCTGAGCCCATCGGCTTCAGAAAATCCCAAGTCGATCACGCAGAGTTCTCAAGCTGTCAAGAAAACCCAGGTCACGACCCATCCTGCAGAGGAAGTCATTTCGAAGAGAGAACAACTAGGCCGTGAGCTTTTAAACCCCCAAGTTTCAAGTTCTAACACCGTTATGGCAAGCAACTCGCCCGAGATCAACCCATCAAGCGTTTTGTCTGGTGCGTCAACCAACCCTATCAGCGCTGAAAACGCAAAAACACCTGGCGACAAGGCCAATGAGTGTGTTTTTACCGCTGAAGGGCCAGAAATTGCACCCACGATGGCCTACAAACCTTCCAATTATGTTCATGTAGAGGCGCTTTCAGATACCGTCATTTGTCTAGAGGACAGTCAAAACAAGATCCATCGACTCAGTTTACAGGCGGGCGCTGCACAATCCGTCACCGGTTCTTCCCCATGGAAGCTCAGTCTGAAGGCCGCTCAGCAGGTGAGGGTGTTTTTTCAAGGCCAAAGGATGCAACTACCTGACGCAAACAACCAGACCATTACCCTGATGGAGTACAGGCCTTGATGGAGAACTGGCCGTCAAGTTTGTGCTTGAAAGGTCGATTCAATTAAAAGTAATCTGTGAGCAGTTGGATGTTTCAAAATTAGGGTTAACCCTAGTTCCTTGATGAACTTAGTTCTAAAGGATTCAAAAATGTCACATTTAGAAAAATCTAATCCCAAAGTTTAGGATTTTGTCATTCCAAAATTACTTAAATTGCCTAAAATGATCTTCCCTTGTTAAAAAAGTGATTCATGCAACTCATGTGGTTGTCCGGTCCTACCGGGCGCATTAAAACTATATCCATCACCTCTGCAACGATCATTCGTGCAGCGTTGGGCTTGGCTATTTTTTTAGTGATCATGGGTTTTTTATTGAACTTGCTTGGATTGAGGATTGCCGTTGAGCACTCCCCGGAATTGGCCAGAAGCTTAGGTGGCGTCACCACCGAATCTGAGCAAATTCGCATGGAATCGATTTATCGAGAAAAGTTAGATCGAATGAATGTGGATTTGCAAGGCACTATTCGAGAGCTCAAGCAGCTGGAGTCCATTAAAAACAAGTTCATGGAGATCGCATCACCTCCTGGTTTCAAAGAAAAGGGAACCCAAAAAACAGACAGCTTGGGGGGCCCTTTTGTACCTTTGGATCTGAAGGGTTCGTTTTTTCGTCAGCCTCTTGATGTGGCATTTAAAACAGCCGAGCAAGATGTTGATCGCCTTAAAACAGTGGTCATGACCATGCAAACCCAATGGACGGATCAATTGAAATGGCTTCGTGCCTTGCCTTTGGGCATTCCAGTTGGTGGTGATTTTAGGTACACGAGCGGTTTTGGCATAAGAAACGATCCTTTTACAGGCCAATTGGCGATGCATGAAGGCATTGATTTTTCTGCCGAATCTGGCACACCTGTCTTGGCCACTGCCGATGGTGTGGTGATTCGCTCCGGTTGGGACCCAAGCTTTGGCAACGTCATTGAAGTGCGCCACGCAGAGGATTATGTGACCAGGTATGCACATTTAAGAAAAAGAATTGTGACTGAGGGTGACCGCATTGAGCGAGGGACTCCCTTAGGACAGATTGGCTCAACGGGTCGTTCAACGGGACCTCATTTGCATTATGAGATGTTTAGAAATGGGAGATTGATCAACCCCATTCAAATCATACCGATTACCCCAGGTTGATCGCCTTTTTCACCGGAAAACACCGCATGTTTGAAAAACTCAAAGACAAATCTTTAAATGCTTCCAACGAAAGGTTTGACACACTCATTGGTAAATCGGCTCAAATTTATGGTCGCTTGGTTTTGCTCGACAGTGTGCGCATCGATGGTAAAGTCATTGGAAACATTGAGACTGCACCTGACCATAAAGTCTCTGTTGCCATTGGTGCCACTGGAGAGGTCAAAGGGGACATCACCGCCCACAGGGTCATGGTGGCGGGCAAAATTGAAGGTAATATTTATGCCGATGAGCGAGTTGAGTTTCATAAGGACTCCATTGTTCACGGAGACATTTCTTATGGCTCTATTGCCGTTGAACATGGCGCAAAACTATTGGGTTTGGTGATACAAAATTCTGGAAGCTCCAGTGCGCAAGCCGATGCAAAGAACGTGATTCACAATGCCCAAACCATCAAGCCCAATTGAACGGCCTCAAGGGTAGTGTCAACGCTGCTGTGAAGAAAACCTTATTTTTGAAAATGAATTAATATTTCATTTAAAATTTATAGTAATTAAGTTCATATTTTCTTTCCCTTGCTGCCTCAATAAATCAAGTTAAATGCTTAAACTTGTATCTTTTGTGCAGGTTTATTAAATACATTGTTTTCATAAAATCAAATCATGCATTTGTTTGTTAAAATTTTGGCCAAGGAGCAACCATGACCAATCAGCCAGAATCATTTGAGAGTGTCGTCATTGGCGATGGAGTTATCGTCAAAGGTACTTTCACCGTACCAGCAAAAGCCGTAGTCAATGGTGTCATTGAAGGTGACTTGACCGCGGAGGAGGTTCTTGTTGGTCCAACTGGCAAGATCACAGGCCGCGTATCGGCCAAGGTGCTTGACGTGCGGGGTGAGCTGCACAACAACATCATCAGTGAAAAGAGCTTGATCATTCGCTCCACTGGAAAAATTGCGGGCAAGGTTCAATACGTCGAAATTGAAATTGAAAAAGGTGGCGAAGTTCAAGGTACCTTGAACCAAACTGCCCCCGGTGCGCCTACTGCTCCTGGAGCCCAAGTCAGTCTGGCCGCTCCAAGTCAAACCATCGTGACCAACTGATTTTTATACATTGATCTAATTTACCCATGAGTTTCACCAACACATTGTGGATGTGGTTGAGTTCCATGCCGCAAATTGTGGTTGGAGGATGGACGCGTGAGTACCAAGACGCGCGTATCATTTGGGAGCAAAATGGGGACCTCAAGTATTTCAACATCTCCTCCAAAGTACAGCGTCTTTTTGTCAGAGGTGGAATTGTTCTGTCCGGCACAATGCTCTCAGTCATCCTTGTGCTTTTTATCATCACCTTGGACTTGTACCTCACAAGAGCTAAGTTAGAGCGGTCGCACCAAGCTGTTTTTAAAGCATTGATCAGTTCCTCTTTTGAGCTCGATCCTTCTGAGGCGACCGAAATTTCTGAAGACCAGATGCTCAGTTTGGCGCAAACCATTCGGGATCGAGATATGAGCATTCGCCGCTTTGTGGATACCTCCATGGTGGCTGTGGAAAAAGAAAACACCAGCATGAAGAGCCAACTAGACTCTTCCGGTTTGACAGAAAAAGTCATCAACATCATTCAAAGAAACTCACCCAATGGTGGGTTCAGCTTGAACAACGATTTAAAGTCAAATGCCCTTTTAAAGGGTAAAGTTGCCAATGAGCTGGCCTCCAACAGGTCCATGAGGGAAGTTTTGGCCGCATTGCCTTCGGCCATGCCACTTACCTCTTTTTCCGTTAGCTCAGATTTCGGAGTGAGAAGACATCCTTTTACCAATCAGCCTCATTTCCATACGGGTGTAGACTTGATCAACGAAGCCAAAGACGATAAAGTTCATCCAGTAAAGCCGGGTGTGGTGGTGATGGCGAGCGTTCATTCAACTTATGGCAACACGGTCGTGGTTAGACATTCAAATGGGATAGAGTCCCTTTACGCCCATTTGGCCAGTATGATGGTCAAAGTCGGAGAAGCAGTCACCACGGAGACCCTCATTGGCTACGTGGGTAACACGGGTGTTTCGACTGGCAAGCATTTGCATTTAGAAATATTGGTTGGCGGCTACCCAGTCAACCCACAAAAGGTCATCAGAACTGCACAGTATGTTCAAGAGATTCAAAACCAGAAATAACAGTGGTGACGATGACAAATCCATACTTCACACCAACAATCAAGCGCCTGTCGCAGGGGCTGAAGATAGGATGCCTAGCCAGCTTGATGTTGCAACGAGTGTCGTCAACAGTGAGCCACCTTACCTTACCCCCCCCATCATTGAACCCTTTATAAACGCCATGTCTACACCGCCCATTGAAAATACAGCCGACTTAGCTACCTCCCTTGCACAAGTGCCTAGGGCCAATGTGATGGACATGATTGCGCCAGCCAATAGCAAACCTTCTATTTTGAGCGAGGGGTTTTCTTTTCGAGGAGAGATCAACGCCAAGGGTGCTATTCACGTTGAGGGGACTTTAAATGGGCAAATTCAGGTCAACGAGTTGACCATTGGCTCCAAAGGTGCTGTGGAGGGTGTGGTCAGTTGTCACAGTTTGCACATCAAAGGAAAATTTGCTGGCACAGCGATCTGTAATGAACTGATCGTCACTTCCTCTGCCTCCGTGGATGGGCATGTTGTTTACCAAACGCTCTCCGTACAAAAGGGCGCCTCGATCAAGGGCGAGTTGCTGTTAGACAAGTAATCAATCCCTCACTCTCTTGCTGCTGAAAGTAATGCAATGACTGTAGACAACGATATCAATGGATCATTGTTAAAAATTAGGCGAGAGAGCTTGGGTTGGACTTTGGCCGATATGGCTGTTAGAGCATGTTTGTCCACCAAGCAAGTGAGACAGCTTGAAGAGGGCGGTGACAATTCTTTTTACAGCCACGCCATCAAGTTAACAGTGGCGAAGAAAATTGCACTCATCTTAAATGTCTCTGAAGATGAGCTTTTCTTCCGCACACCAGTACCTGTCACTTTAAGCGAGTTTGAGGACTCTTTTAAAGCCGAAAGCGTGCATATAGAGGATCATGCAGAAGATCATTCGGATCTAAGCAATCATTCATCGCCTAGTGAATCTGTCGCTGAGAAAATTTCTATCGAGGCGGCTTCTAAAGCCTTGGTCACAAGTGCAGATCCCAAGGCGTCATTTGCGTCTATTTTGACGCGCTCTCAGTCATCATCAGAAGATCTAGACGCCTTGTTGCTCCATGAAGATGAAGGGCAGCAATCCTCAGTTGACAGTCAAGATGCGGTCAAAAAGCTTGCCTCACATCAAGTTCACGGGCATTTGTCAGCGCCCTCAGCAAGTGAGATCAACCATCTCGAGACCGCCGGGCTACCCTCTACGCCCTCTCCAATTACTTTGTCCTCCGCTTCAAGCTCCTTGTCAGAAGATCAGCATTCAAACGGACAAAGTATTTGGCTCAAACTGATACTGGGTATTTTGGTCTTCATCGGTGCGTTGTTGATCGTTGCTCCAAAATCTTTGGATGGTTTTGTGGGTTTGATTGAGAGCCGCTTTAAAAAGATGGATTCTTCTATCGATGTTCCCGCAAACGTAAATATACAAGCGACGCAAGCTTTGCCCGTTTTAGACACGACTCAAGTGGATACACCCGTTGAAGCCGCCAAAGCGGTCAATTCAACTGGCCTTGACATGAACAAAGCCCCTCCTTCAAGTTCAAGTCCAAGTCCACCATCCTCTTTGCCAGCTCCAGCAGCCAGTCCCACTAACACCTCATCAGCTCTACCCAATGGGAGTGCGCAAGGCAGCGGTATGACCAATGCACCCGTAAAAACACAAGGGTCCTCTAATGCTCAACAGCTGCAACAACCTGCACCAGCCTCTGTTTTGCCTGGACAGTAGTTCTATTGGCTGAGCTTTACAGGTCCTCAAAACCTTGTGTAAAGATTCATTAAAGTGTGAGCGCCAAAGAGTTGATCTCAATGGCCTGCTTTCTCGAGTGTTTTATCGGGGTATTGCAGAGAATCCTTGAGCTTGTGCTGAAGTGTACGAAAATAGACAAGTTTTCAAAGATAATCTACACCAGATGATTTTTTATTTAAACCTTTTACTTGGAGTATGACATGACCTCACGTCGGGAATTTTTTATCAACATCAGTCTTATTGGAACCGCTATAGCTGGCGGTCAGGTATTTGCTCAAGCAGCCAATTTAAGTGAATCTGATCCTCAAGCCTCTGCATTGGGTTACAAGGCTGACACGACAAAGGTTGATAGTGCCAAATTCCCCAAACATACTGCAGCACAAGCTTGTAAAAACTGCCAGTTGTACCAAGGAAAGCCCACTGATGCAGCTGGCGGTTGCCCCTTGTTTGCTGGCAAGCAAGTTGCTGGAAACGGTTGGTGTAGCGCTTACAACAAAAAAGCTTCTTAAGCTGATTTTGATTCTTTGACACTTGATTAAAGTATCATAAGAATTAAATTTTTTCTCAATGACCCCAACTTCTTCTCAACCGAAGAGTTGGGTTTTTTTGATTTTGGAGAGCTGAATTTAAACTTGATCAATGACAGTAATGCACATCTTGAAAAGTTTCGATGAGCAAGATTTAAGTATATTTTGGAGCTTGGTCATGAATTGAAGTAATTCAAAGAGGATTTGAGCAGATGAGCTTGAATCTAACATCAATCTTGAAGAGAAAATCTTGTATGAAAATCTCAAATGAATCTAAGTTGAATTCTTACATTGTTTGGCCAAGATGATCAAAAAAAGAATTACTAGACGAACAGAGCACAAAAGTTTTTTAATATGATCTTCACATTCATGTATTTTGAAATTTAAAAGTTTGTGCACTTGAAAAACCAATAAGATTAATCACATGACTCTAAAGCTATCTGTCGTCATACCAACTTTTAACGAGTTTGATAATTTAGATGAAATTGTTAAAAGGCTTGACTTGACATTGAGTCAGGTCAATTGGGAGGTCATCTTTGTAGATGATGACTCACCTGATGGCACTGCAACAAAGGCAAAATCGATTTCTTTGATGGATTCTCGTGTGCGATGCATCAAGAGAGTAGGCAGAAGAGGTTTATCAAGCGCCTGTGTTGAGGGCATACTTTCAAGCAGTGCGCCTTACGTTGCTGTCATGGATGCCGATCTGCAGCATGATGAAGGCATTCTTCCCGTGATGCTCCACGAGCTTGAACATGAAAGTTATGATCTGGTGGTGGGCACTCGGTACATGGAGGGAGGAGGAGTCGGCGATTGGGACGAAAGTCGAAAAAGCTCTAGCAAAATAGCCACCGTCATCAGTCAAAAAATATTAGGCGTCACACTCAATGATCCCATGAGTGGCTTTTTTATGATGAAAAGAGATTCATTTGATTTGTGCGTTTACCGATTGTCGAACATGGGCTTCAAAATCTTACTTGATATCTTCGTCTCCTCCCCAAAGAAACTGACTTTTAAGGAAATTCCTTTTCAGTTCAGACAAAGGTATGCAGGTGAAAGCAAGTTAGATCAAAAAGTGATTTGGGATTATTTTCTTTTGTTGGTTGATAAAACAATTGGTCAGTACATTCCAACAAAATTAATTTCATTTGCATGTATTGGTGCAATGGGTGTAGGTATCCATTTATTGGTGCTGGGATTTGTATTGAAAATATTGGAACAGCCTTTTACCTGGGCTCAAGCCACTGCAGTTGTCTTGGCCATGGTGTTTAACTTTAATTTAAACAATATATTGACTTACCGCGATCAAAAGCTTGTAGGATTTAAATTTTGGACTGGACTTTTAAAATTTATGTTAGCTTGTAGCGTTGGAGCATTAGCCAACGTTGGAGTCGCATCATTGATTTACAAGGATTATGGCTATTGGATAGCTTCTGGGGTCGCTGGTGTTTTGGTGGGTGTAGTTTGGAATTATGTTGCAACTTCTTTGATTGTTTGGCCTAAGAAAATTAATAAATAAAAAATATGTTGAGTTTATTGAAAAGTATTGAACTTAAACGACTTGAAATATACCTGATTTTATTTGTACTGTGTATACATCTTTCTTTGGCTTATTACACTGGGCTGTCCCCTGATGAAGCTCATTATGCACTTTATGCAAAGTTCTTAGATTGGAGTTATTATGATCACCCTCCAATGGTGGGTTGGCTCCAATATATTTTTTATAAAATAAATGAGAGTGAGTTTTCTCTAAGAATATTACCCACACTTTGTTGGTTGCTTAGCATTGCGTTGATCTTGAAAATGACGCAAAAAATTGAAAATAATTTGATAAAACAAAAAATTGATCAGACTGAAAGTAGATGGATAAGGTGGTCAATCCTATTATTTATATCCAGCCCTTTGCTGCATTTGCTCTCTTTTGCCTTGGTGCCAGACACGTTGCTGATCCCATTGGTCCTAGCCATGATGGTTTGCACATGGAATATTCTTGAGTTTGAATCCTACGAAAAATCAACATGGAAGAGTTGGATGAGTTTAGGACTGGTGCTTGGATTAGCGGGACTGACTAAATATACATCTGTCTTTTTTGCTTTATCCATTGCTTATTTGATCTTGAAACAATTTGGATTGAAAATTCTGTTGTCTGTCAAATTATGGACTGCCGTTGTCATTGCACTTGTTTGTATTTCACCAGTCTTGTATTGGAATCAGCAACATGATTGGATATCGTTCAATTACCA
>Ga0209829_10000109_pt1 | contig 70860 bp, 65 predicted proteins | sample C_140205_EF_Meta_FD_187311 | JGI IMG/M metagenome (GOLD analysis project Ga0209829, IMG submission 187311) | Freshwater microbial communities from Lake Croche, Canada to study carbon cycling - C_140205_EF_MetaG (SPAdes) (version 2) | ecosystem: Environmental > Aquatic > Freshwater > Lake...
ATCATCGGTTGGGATCTCTCGCACAGCATCGGTGCCGTGCCGCATACGCTCGGCAGCGATGACGGCCCGGACTTCGCTTTCTGGTGCAATTACAAATGGCTCAACGCCGGCCCCGGTGCCGTCGGCGGCCTGTTTCTCCATCGTCGTCACCACGCGCGCGCCCCCGGTCTCGCTGGCTGGTGGGGCGTCCGCGCCGACCGCCGCTTCGCCATGTCACCGCACCACGAGCCTGCACCGGGCGCCGCCGCGCTCCACATCGGCACGCCGCATATCCTCTCGCTCGCCCCACTCCTCGGCTCTCTCGAACTCATCGAGGAAGCCGGCGGGCTCTGCGCCCTCCGCGCCAAATCCCTCGCGCTCACGGATTTTCTCCTCGCGCTGATCGACCGCGATCTCGCCCCGCTCGGCTTCACCGTCGCCACGCCGCGCGGCGAACTCGCCCGCGGCGGCCACCTCGCCCTCGCCCATCCCGACGCGTGGCGCCTCTGCCAAGCCCTCAAAGCCGCCGACGTGATCCCTGATTTTCGCGCTCCCGACCTGATCCGTCTCGCCCCGTCGCCGCTCTACACGAGCTTCCATGATTGCGCCGAAGCCATCGCCCGCCTGAAACACATCGCCCTCACCGGCACCCACAAAAACTTTCCCTCCGCCCCCGCCCTCGTCCCCTAACCCGTCCACAGCCCCACTGGTCATTGGTCCTTGGACCTTGGTCATTGGACCTTGGTCATTGGTCCTTCCACCTCTCCCCATGCCCCTCCTCGACATCACCCACCCGCTCTCCCACGCCACTGCCCCGTGGCCCGGTGACACCCAGTTCCACTTCGAATTCGTCTGCCGTATGAGCACCGGCGCCTCGTGCAACGTCGGCCGCTTCACCAGCGGCATCCACAGCGGCACGCACATGGACGCCCCGCTCCATTACAACGACGCCGGCCCCTCCATCGACCAACTCGACCTCGACCTCCTGATCGGTCCCGCCCGCGTCTTCCTCGCGCAAAACACCATGGTCCTCACCCGCGAACACTTCGCCGGCCTCGACGCCCGCGCCACCCCGCGCGTCCTCGTGCGCACCAATCACTGCGACGACAAAACCATTTTCCCCGCGCGCATCCCCGTGCTCGCCCCCGACGTCCCCGCCTGGCTCGGCGCGCAAGGCGTGCGCCTCATCGGTCTCGATCTTCCCTCGGTCGATCAAACTGATGACCCGACGATGCAAATCCACCACCGCCTCGACGCCGCCAACATCATTATCCTCGAAAACCTCGACCTCCGCGCCGCCGCCGCCGGCACCTACGAACTCATCTGCCTCCCGCTCAAACTAGCGGGGGCCGAAGGCTCCCCCATTCGCGCCGTATTGCGCACGTAGCCAAATTCACAGTCGCACAATCCGGACGCACCACCCAGCCTCCGCTCCGTCTGCTTCGCCCCGTCCTTCATCCCGCCCCGCGTCTCCTTCCTTATGAAAGCACTGCTCCTCTGCTTCGCCCTACTCGCCACCTTCGCCCTCGCCCGCGCCAACGAAACCGGCGTCCGCATCCGCTTCGGCCTTACGGACGAGGGCAACACCAAGTGGGACGGCACCGTCACCGTCGCTCCCGGCCGCGTCGACAATATCAGCGGCTGGCGCTTTCAACAGAGCGACGCCGTCGACGGCACCACCGGCTGGAAAGCCGATACTCGCCCCCTCACCGTCCGTCGCTCGAACGCCCAAAAACAAAAGCAGGGTGCCACCTCCGCCACCGGCGGCGGAAAGAAAAAGGGCAAGGCCGCCGCCGCCGACGGCCCCATCGCTGACAATGGTGTCATCCTCCGCCTCGTCGACGTCACCGAAGACTCCGTCGTCAACGTCACCACCGCCCAGGGAAAATTCAGTTTCAAGCTCGCCGACCTCCCCTACGGCAAGGTCGTCGAACAGCTCAACGGCGCCGTCGACCTCGAGCGCACCGCCGCCACGCAATCGCTCACCAAGTCCCGCAACGACGACGACTATCCCGCCGTCGCCGTCGCACCCGATGGCACCACCTACGTCGCCCACGTCAGCTTCACCCCCGGCCTCGACCGCGACGAACGCGCCCGCACGTGGACGAAAGCCCCCGCCGACTTCGCATTTCTCGCCACGCCTCCCGGTGGCGATCAGATTTTTCTGCGCACGGTAAAAAACGGCCAGCCCGCTGAACCCATCGCCATCACCGCCGGCAAGGGCGACATCTACAAAGTCGCACTCGCCGTCGACGGTCGTGGCACCGCGTGGATCGTCTGGAGCGAAAACACCGCGTGGCAAAACCCCGCCGCCTCCGCGAACTTCGAGATCTGGGCCCGCTCGCTCTCCGCCGGCACCCTCTCCGCGCCCATCAACCTCTCAAACCACGTCGGCTCCGACGTGAATCCCGTCGCCACCACCGACGCGCAAGGTCGCGTCTGGGTCGCGTGGCAGGGCGCCCGCGAAGGCGCGTTCCGCATCCTTTCTCGCCACCAGACCGCCACCGGTTGGTCCGACGTCGAACGCGTTTCCACGCAGACCGGCACCTGCTGGACCCCCGCCATCGCCGCCGCGTCCGACGGTCGTGTCGCCATCGCGTGGGATACCTACGACAAGGGCGACTACGACATCTGGCTCCGCGAATACGACGCCACGGGCAAACCCGCCGCACCTCAGCCCGCCGCCACCACGCCGCAATACGAAGCGCGTCCCTCGATCACCTACGATCTGCAAAATCGCCTCTGGGTTTCTTGGGAACAGAGCGGTGCCACGTGGGGCAAAGACTGGGGCGCCCTCGTGCGCGACGAAGGCATCGGCCTCTATCGCGATCGTCAGATCGGGATGCGCATCTTAGAGCGCGGCCAGTGGCTCTCCCCCGAGACCGCCGTCGCCCAAGGCCTCCCCGGCGCGAAAATACGCCGCGGCCCACGCGCCCTTCCCGTTCGCGTGCCCGAATCTGAAGCCATCGTCCGGACCGCCGGTGAAGAAGCCGAGGCCGAAGGCGCCGGCACCTACAACAACCTCGGCCGCATCACCTGCGATCGCGACGGTCGCATCTGGCTGATCGCCCGCGCACGCGAAGGAAATTTTTTCACGCCGCTCGGCTCGGTCTGGATGAACTACGCGACGTATTTTGACGGCCAGAAATGGATCGGCCCCATTCTCCTCCCTCACTCGGACAACCTCCTCTACAATCTCCCTGCCGTCGCCCCGCATCCCGCCGGCGGAATTGTGATCGCGCACTCCAGCGACCACCGCCAGAGCCGCCACACGCAAAATCAGCGCGCGGGCAACAACGCCTCACTCGACTCGGATCGCGATCCTTTCGACAACGACATCTTTTTCAGCCGCCTCGAATTCGCCGCCGCCAAAGTCACCGCCGCCCTCAAGCCCGCCCGCGCCACCCCTTCCGCCACCGAGAAGGCCACCCCGCGCACCGAAGCTGAACGCCGCGACGTCGCCGCCGCCCGCACGTATCGGTTTTCCCATGATGGCCAGCCGCTCCGCATTATCCGCGGCGAATTTCACCGCCACACCGAAATCTCCGGTGACGGCGGCAACGACGGCCCGCTCGAAGATATGTGGCGCTACGCCATCGACGTGGCTGCCATGGACTGGCTCGGCTGCGGCGATCACGACAACGGCGGCGGCCGCGAATACACGTGGTGGCTCACCCAAAAAACCACCGATGCCTACCGCATCGCCGGTGTCTTCGAACCGCCTTTCACCTACGAGCGCAGCGTCGCCTACCCCGAAGGCCACCGCAACGTCGTCTTCGCCCAACGCGGCGTCCGCACGCTTCCGCGTCTCCCGAAATCGGACCGCAACGTCAGCGCACCCGCGCCGGACACGCAGATGCTTTATTCCTACCTGCGAGCCTTCAACGGCGTCTGCGCCTCCCACACCTCGGCCACCAGCATGGGAACCGATTGGCGCGACTGGGATGCCCAGGTCGAGCCCATGGTCGAGATCTACCAGGGCGCGCGCCAAAACTACGAGCGCCCCGGCGCCCCGCGCAGCCCCAGCGCCGGCGACGCCATCGGCGGCTGGGAACCCCTCGGCTTCATCAACCTCGCCTTCCAAAAAGGCTACCGCTTCTCCTTCCAATCGAGCAGCGACCACGGCTCCACCCACATCAGCTACGCGCTCGTGCTCGCCGAGGACAACTCCCGCGCCGCGCTCCTCAAGGCCATGCGCCAGCGTCACACTTACGCCGCGACCGACAACATCATTGCCGAATACACCTGCACGACCGGCGGCCGCACTTACATGATGGGCGACGAGTTCACTTCCGCCACGGCGCCCACGGTGCGCGTGAAGTTCATCGGCACCGCGCCCTTCAAAAAAATCACGCTCGTGAAAGACGACGTCGAATTCGTGCTCGGCGAACCGAACAAAACCGACGTCGAGTTCACGTGGACCGATCCGCAGCCCACGCCCGGCAAGGCGAGTTACTACTACGTGCGCGGCGAGCAATCGCCCGGCGTCGGCGAGACCGTCGGCGAACTCGTCTGGGCCTCGCCGATGTGGATCACCTACGCGCCCGCCTCCCGTTGAGCCGCGCGTCCCGCCGCTGGTTTGCTGGAGACGCGACGCCCCCGTCGCGTCTCTGCCCTCTTCTTCCGCTGCTCGCCGCCCTCGTCTTCGCACCGCTCGTTGCGCGCGCCCACAATCCCGACACCAGCTACGCGCGCGTCACGCTCGGCGAACACGAGGTCCGCTTCCGTTTCACCTACGACCTTTTCACGCTGCAAAAAATTGTCGCCCTCGACACCGACCGCGACGGCCGCACCAGTCGCGCCGAATTGCAGCGCGGTCTCCCGGAAATCCACGCCTTTCTCCGTCGCCACATCGCCGTCGATCTCAATGACGTCTCGGCCGATTTCGGCACGCCCACCGGTTTCGTCTGGCCGCCCGATGGCGGCGACGCGATCACCGAGGCCGATTACCACACGGCCAACGGCCTCATCCATTTTGATTTTGTCCGTCCCGTCGCCGACACGCCGGAAAACATCGTGCTCACCTTCCGCTTCATTGCCCCGCTGAGCGAGCGCCACACGATGCTCGGCGCCTTCCTCTACGGCGGCGCCACCCACGAAGTGACGTTTACCCGCTTCGAACCCGACTACGACTACGTGACGGGCTACGAGCCGCCGCTCTGGCCACGCCTCTGGCAATTCCTCCGCCTCGGCGTCGCGCACATTTTTCTCGGCTACGACCACCTCTGCTTCCTGCTCGCGCTCGTGGTCGCGAGCCGCTTCCGCGAACTCGTCAAGATCGTCACCTCTTTCACGGTAGCGCACAGCCTCACGCTCATCCTCGCCGCACTGGACCTCGTGCGCCTGCCAGTCCGCCTCGTCGAAACCGGTATCGCCGCCACCATTGTCTACGTTGCCGTGCAAAATCTCCGCGGCGCACCGACGGAGCGGCGCTGGTTGCTCACCTTTGGCTTTGGCCTGATCCACGGCTTCGGCTTCGCGAACGTCCTCGGCGAAATGAACCTCCCCACGACCGGCCTCGTGCGCTGCCTGCTCTCGTTCAACGTCGGCGTAGAGTTCGGCCAACTCGCCTTCATCGCCGCCGCCTTTCCGCTCGTCGCGTGGTTGCGGCAAGGCAAACACGAGCGCCGGGCAGTCATCGCGATCTCCGTTTTGCTCGCCCTCTTCGGCACCGCTTGGTTCACGGACCGCGCGTTCAACCTCGGCGCGATGCCGTTCTGATCGCCTGTTCTGTTTTTTCCACGAAGGAGGCAGGCAGGCAGCTGGCAGCTGGCAGCTGCATTCCATTCGACGTAGACGAGCGCAAGTCCCTCGTGTTGCGTTGTCTCATGCCGACTACTCCCGCAGCTTCCGCCCTTCGCACCGTGCAGGCCGACCTCAGCCGACCGGATCACCAAGCGGCGGTGCTCGCGATGGTCGACGCCTACTCGCGCGACCCGATGGGCGATGGCGCGCCTCTCTCCGCCGAGGCGCGCGAACGCCTCATCCCCGGATTGCGGCAGCACCCGACTACCCTGATTTTTCTCGCCTACGAAGGCGAAACCCCGGTCGGCGTGGCCGTGTGTTTCCTCGGCTTCTCGACCTTCGCCGCCAAGCCGCTCGTCAATCTGCACGACGTGTCCATCGTACCGACGCATCGCGGCCGCGGCATCGGTCGCGCCTTGCTTACCGCCGTCGAAGTCCGCGCCCGCGAACTCGGCTGCTGCAAACTCACCCTCGAAGTCCTCGACCAAAACCACCGCGCCCTCCGCACCTACACCGCCGCCGGCTTCCAACGCTACGCCCTTCAACCCGGCGCCGGCGAAGCGGTTTTTCTGACGAAGCCATTGAAATAAATCCGCAGGATCCCGCTGCTCTCCTCAGACCCGGAGTAGGCCACGAAACCCCCTCCCGCTGTAATAGGACTGCGCGCCGTTGTGATAGATGAAGACACGGCCATAACGGCGATCACCGAACAGCCCGCCGCCGAGTTTCCGAATCTCGGCCGGCGCCTTTACCCAGCTCGACGATTTTGTGTCGAACTCACCGAGTTTCTGCAGCTCGCGATATTGCTCCTCCGTCAGCAGCTCGATGCCCATGGCTGCGGCCCTATCCATCGCGTTGTTGTTTGGTTTGAATTCCTTCCGCGAATCCAGCGCTTCCCGATCGTAGCACACACTGGTGCGGCCGGCGGGACTTTGCGCCGAGCAATCGGTAAAGAGGAACTCGCCCGTCGTCTTATCCTGACCCACCACATCCGGCTCACCGCCGGTCTTTTCCATTTCGCCCAGTGACCACAGTTTCTCCGGACTCGCGACCAGCTTCGCTTTAACCTTCGCCCATACGATTCCCTTGTGGCGGTCCATATTTTTCTCAAAGCGCGCTTCTAACGTCGCGAGCAGGACATCGTGCTGGGCTGGAGCGGCAGATTTCTTGGTGGAGGCAGTGCTTGTTTTCTTCATGGGGATTTCTCGTTCCATGCCTTGTTCCGTTCTTGGTTCAAGCGCTCGAGCACCACTGCGCTACGCCGTATCACTGCAACTCGGTCATGAAGCCGGGCAGCGACCATTGGTTGTTCAGGCTGTTCGGGCTGGAGTAGGCCGCCGGGAATTGCGTCGCCAAAAAGGCACGGACTTCTTCCTGCGTCTTGCCTTGTTTGATCATCGCCGCGACGTCGGTGCGCATCTTCACGACGTTATCACGGTAGATCTGCAAGCCAGCGCGGTTGGTCACCACGCCGTGGCCTGGGATCACTTTGTCGAAGTCGAGTGCGGCCATCGCCGCGTCGATTGTCTTGCTCCACTCGACGATGCTGCCGCCGCCGTTGTAATCGATGAGCGGCGTCACGCCGGCCATCAGATCGCCCGTGTGGATGACCCGCTGTGCGGGGAAATAAACGATCACGTCGCCATTCGTGTGACCCCGCCCGAAATAGCGCGCGCGCACTTCCTTGCCGCCGAGGAAGACGGACGTCTCGTCGGTAAACGTGATCCGAGCCGGCTTCATGCTGGAAGGCGCACCGGTCTGCTTGCCGGCGACGATGTTCGCGCGGGCGTTCTTGTGGGAGATAATTTCCGCGACCTCGATGAACCGCGTGTTGCCGCCGCTGTGGTCCGAGTGGTGGTGCGTGTTGATGATGTATTTCACGCCCTTGTCCGTGACCGTCTTCACCTGCGCGACGATGCCCTCGTAGTCCTGCTCAAACTTGTCGTCGACGAGGACGACGCCCTCCTCCGTCACGAGCACGCCAACGTTGCCGCCGTTCCCGATGATCACAAAAAGATCGTCGGCCACCTTCTCGATCCCCAGCGGGGGGCGCGCCTGTTTTTGCTTGGCCGCCGTTGGTGTCTGGGCGTGCCCGCTGGGCAACGCGACACCCAGCGCGAGGAGAGCGAACGCAAGCAGTGGGATGGATCGGCGCATAAATAAGTGGGAGGAGTGGACCTCATGCTCCGAAAAATCAGCAGCGAATCCAGCCTGGAATGGAAGGGGTCGAAGCCGATGATTGCCCAAGGTGTCTTTGGCCGGATCGCGTCCAGAGCTGGCCGGTGATCGCACGCCCAAATCTCATGAGACCAACCGAGATCGGTCCTTGCTGATCCGAAGTTTGGGCGCGAATCCCGCCCGCGTGTATCCGGCCACGTGGCCTCACCATCGAGCGGCTAAGATATGAGCTTCAGACGATCAGGCCAACGTGATCAGCCACGAATGAGTGCAGTCGTCTTCTGCCTGGGTGAAGCTCGACCGCGACGGATCGGCGGGCCTGGATTAACCCGTAGCGGGGAAGGCCCCGGGGAAAAACGCCCGGTGCGAACCGCTGCGCGGGAGCAAGGATTCGGAAATTCCGAGCGCGGTCGTCGGACCGTAACCTTGGACTTCCCGATGAGTCCGAGGTGGGCGGGCACGTCCCCGTGCCTGCATGGCGTTGCGCTCGCTGGGCTCAAACTGCGGGCACCGGGACGTGCCCGCCCACCCCGCACCTACTCCGCGTCGTCCTCTATTTCCGGCGGCTTGATTGCCGTGAGCAGACACCCGAGTTCCACAGCCGTCGGATTGCGGATGGAACGCACGGTCAAGAGCGCCTCACCCGCCGGGAGCGTGACCTTTGTCTGCGCGTTGGCCGCCAGACCCAGCACGGCCGTGGCCAGCGGAGAATTGTGCGGCAGGCATTCGATGCCCGATTCCGGGTCGCTCGCCGTCTCGCCGTGCGTGGTCACGAGAAACGTGAAACGGTGCTTTCGATTCGTGCCGACGTCCTGTTTTTCGAGCGTAATCACGTGCCCGAGTTGCACGGTGCCCGTAGGCTTGGTGAGCCAGGTGGCGGGATCGACCTCGGTGAAAGCGTTGCGGGCGACGAAGCGGTCGAGCGCGGTCATCTTGCGGTCCACGGCGCGGATCGCGTCCTTGGCCGCCTTGAAGCCAAAGTTCTCGCGCAGATCCCCCTGGCTGTGGGCCTCGACCTTGTCTTTGACGAGACCGACGCGCTTGACCTTGAGCGCCTCGAATTCCTCAGCGAGCACGCGATTGTAGCCCGGCCGCACGTAGATCGTCATGGGGGCCGGAGCGGGAAGGCGGAAGATTCGTTTTCGAGCGAGGGGCATGGGACGATGGCCCAGCAAGGCGCCGCAGGAAGCGAAAGGCAATTCGCCGGTGCCGGTGCGGCGGGGCGGCGGTCATCAAGGCGACACCGCTGGGGATGCTCATTACCACGATTGACGCCCCATCGTAGTCGGGGGGCGTTCCGGCAATAGGCCTCTTCCTTGTCATCGCGAGAAGCGGAGCGACGCGGCGATCCAGCTGGAATTCCTGCTGGATTGCCGCGCCCGCCGAGCCGGGCTCGCCATGACAATCGACCGAGAAGTCTATTGGCAGGTGCGCAGCGACCACACAATCCAGCGCCCGCCGCAGACTCCCCGCTTGCCGAGGGCCACCGGTTGACGGCATCCCTCTTGGTCGATGACGATGATCGCCACCCCCGCCCCCGCGCTCCGACGAACTCGCCGGTCCCCGTGGCTGCTCCTCGGCGTAGCGGTGTTGGTCGTCCGGCTGGCCGCTGCTCCGCAGTTTGTCCGCGAGAGTGAATTGATCGACCGCGTGATCGAGCTGATCGACCGCCGTCTCGCGCTGATGCCGGAAGTGGCGGCGGTAAAATTTCGCCAACAACAACCCATCGCCGATCCCGCCCGCGAGCGAGTGGTCCTCGAACAGTCTGTGGCCGACGCGCAGGCGATAAACTTAGATGGCGACGCGGCTCGCGCGTTTTTCTTCGTCCAAATCCGGCTGGCGCGCGCGGTGCAGGAACACTGGTTCGAGCGGTGGCAGACACGCGGTGAACAGCCGCCGGCAGCGCGCGATCTCGTCACGGTGCTGCGGCCCGAGCTCGATACCATCGGCCGGGAGTTATTGCCGGCGGTGTATCTCGCCAGCTCGGCACTGACGGAGATGCGGGCGACTACATTGCGTCCGCGCGTCACCCGACTGCTGCGCCAGCCGGGAGCGACCGAGGAGCTGATCGCCCAGCTCACGCAAGCGCTCGGCGCCTTGCGCAGCACCGCGCCCCCCACGTGGACCACGCTGCAGCGCGTCGGCGTGCTCCGCGTCGGCACCACGGGTGACTACGCGCCGTTTTCGGAGGAGCGCGACGGCGCACTGCGGGGCCTCGACATCGAGTTGGCCCACGCGCTTGCGCAGGAATGGGGCCTGCGCGTCGAGTTTGTGCGGACAAGTTGGCCGACGTTAATGGCCGATTTGGACCAGCGGCGCTTCGACCTCGCCGCGTCCGGCATCAGCCTCACCCCGGAGCGGCAGAAAGTGGCGAATTTTTCCGCCGCATATCTCTTCGACGGCAAGACGCCGATCGCCCGGCGAGAGGACGCGGCGCGGTTCTCCTCACTGGAGAAAATCGACCAACCGGGCGTGCGCGTGATCGTGAACCCGGGCGGGACCAACGAGCGTTTCGCGCGGGAGCACATCAAACGCGCGACCATTGTGCTGCACCCCGACAACCGCACTGTTTTCCAGGAAATCGTCGCCGGCCGCGCAGACGTGATGATCACCGACGGAATTGAAGTGAGGCTGCAAACTCAGCGGCATCCGGAATTGGCCGCCACTATGGCCGAGCCCTTCACGCGCGCCGGCAAGGCGATCATGCTGCCCCTCGGCTCAGATCTCACTGCAGAGGTCGATGCGTGGCTCGTGCCGCAAGTGACGCGCGGACAGATCGGCGGGCGGCTGGAGCAGGCTTTGACCGAAGCGCGGTAGGAACGGCTCTCCGCAGCCGTCCTTGCCAGCTCTGGTCGGCAGAATTCAACTCCCCGAACACTTTCCCATGAACTCCTCCGCTGCTTCCGCACCCATCCGCAATGCCGCCATTTTGCGTGCTCAAACTTTGATGACGCCCGCCCTCGTGCCGTCGATTTCCACGGAGCTGTTGACGACGGCCGACGGCGAACTGAACCGCGAGCTGCACCAATTCCTGTTTGATCCGCCCTCCAATCCGGCGTTGCTGAAAGGCAAAACGATCGCCATCTGCTGCACCAACGGCGTCGAAGAGGTTGAGATCACCGGTTCGATCCGCTGGCTCACTGAACACGGGGCCACGGTGCACGTCGTGTCGCCGCGCATCGGTGAATTTCATCCGACGCTTGGCCTGCGTTTTCCCGTGCAGTGCGCCACTCACGTGCTCGCGATCCGGCTCATGGAGAACGCCGGCTGGCTCAAGATCGACCGCTACCTCGACGAGGCGAAGGTGGCCGACTACGACGCCTGCATTTTTCCCGGCGGCTGCTGGAACCCCGATGCGCTGCGCGCCGATCCGCTCGCGCAGAAATTTGTCCGCGACATGTGGACCACCGGCAAACCCACCTGCGCCATCTGCCACGGCCAATGGGTGATGGTGAGCGCGGGCATCCTCAAAGGCCGCAAAGCCACCGCCGTTTGGAACATCCATCCCGACCTCGCGAACGCCGGCGCCACCGTCCTCGACGAGCCGTGCGTGATCGACGGCAATTTGATCACCGCGCGCTTCCCCTACGACCTCCCGCGCATGATCCACGCGATGGTGAAACAACTGCTGGCCTGACGCCCCGGTAGCAACGAGCGCGAGCCAGCCGACCAGCCCCCATTCGCTGGCGGTGCTGGCAACCACCGTCCGCCGCAAGGGCTCAGCTTTTCTTGTCCGTCAGCTCATCAAACGCCGTGGCCAGATTGCCGCTCAGGCGATTCGGCAGCGGTGAATGAAAATCCTCAAAGCCCGGAAGATTTTCCAGCGCCATGATCTTTTCCTTCGCGTCCCCGGCCGCGATTTTCTTGGCCGTGTAGTCGAGCAGACCGCTGAGGTAGTCGCGCAACACGAGGAGATCCCCGCGCGTGCCTGTCGGGCCGAACTTTGTGCTGCCGTGGCCGAAAATATAGATCGCATCCGCCGGATAGGTTTTCGCCGCTTCTTCGAGCACCGAAACCCAACCCTTGATGCGGCCGCCCGCGGTGCGGTCGATCACTGGGTAAAGGCGGTTGAACATCAGGTCGCCCATGTGCACGACGTTGGCCTTTTCAAACAGCACAATCACGTCGCCGCTCGTGTGCGCCGCGCCGTGGTATTGCGCGAGCACGACTTCTCCGCCGATTTCCCGCCGCCACACTTCCGAAAACGTCGTGTCGGCGTAAACCTGTTTGTCAACGGTGTTGGCTTTCTCCGCCGCCGCGAACTGGAGCTTCGGCACATTCGCGTGCGCCACGATGCTCTTCGCAATTGGCTTCAGCACGGGGTTGCCGCCCGTGTGGTCGCCGTGGTGGTGCGTGTTGATGACGACATCAAACATCCGCGATCCGCGGCCCGGCACACCCGTCGCAAACGTCGCCGCCGTATCCGGAAACTGGGTGTCGACCGCCACGAGCGCAGCTTTGCTCGCGAGCCAGCCGATGCTGCCGCCGCGCCCCGTGAAAATCCCTACGTCGCGCCGCAACGCCTTGAACTCTGTGACCGGTGGCGCGGCCGGCACCATGGCCGGTTTTGATGCTGCATTCGGTGCGGCGGACTTCGCCGGGGCTTGCGCGGACCACGAGGAGCGGACCCACAGGCCCGCGGAGGCGACCAACGAGGAGCGAACAAGGAAATCGCGGCGATTCATAACCTCCGTTGAAGCACGGCCAGTGCCGGTTGAACACCACGAAAAAATTCCTGTAACCATCCGCCGCCCGTCGGGTTCTCCTCGGCACTACCCACCATGTTCCGCCGCCGTGATCGCCGCCCTTCCAGAAATCCGTGTTCATCCGAGTCCATCCGTGGTTGAAATCAGCTGCACCCGCGCCGACCTCCCTGTGGACACCGCCACCGCACCTCGCTCCGACCACACGCTCATGCTCGCCGTCCGCGATGGTGAACTCGACGCGCTCGGCGAACTTTTCGAGCGCCACCATGGCGCCCTCTTTGGTTTTCTCGTAAAATTCACCGGCCAGGCCACCGCCGCCGAGGACATCGCGCAGACGGTTTTTCAGCGGATGCTCAAATACCGCCACACCTACCGCGACGACGGCAGCTTTGCCGCTTGGATGTATCACCTTGCCCGCCGTTGCGCGGCCGACCATTTCCGCAAAGCCAACGCCGCTCCCTTCGCGACCGACCCCAACGACCTCACGCACCACGCCGAAGACGCACCTCACGCGGGTGATCACGCCGCCATGCGCGACGACCACGCACTGCTTCACACCGCACTCGCCCGCCTCGATCACAGCGACCGCGAAGTCCTCCTTCTCGCCCGTTTCCAAGAACTCTCCTTCGCCGAAATCGCCGGCATCCTCGAATGCTCCGTCGGCGCCGCCAAAGTCCGCGCCCATCGCGCGCTCCACGAGCTCCGCACGATCTATCTCCGGCTCCAAAACCAGCGGGCCCACTGATCCGCCCATCGACCGAGCATCCGCCACCCGCAGCTCCCAACCCTCAGCATATTCCGACCATGAACTGCACCGCCGCCCGCGACCTTTTTCCCTCTCTCCTTGACCGTCGCACCCTTAACTCTGAGCACACCGAGGTCCGCGCCCACCTTGCCGCCTGCCCAGATTGTCAGCGCGAGTTCGCCGCCCTCAACCATACACTCAACGCGCTCGATACCATGCCGACGCCCTCCCCATCTCCGCGGCTTCGGCAAAATTTCTACGCCATGCTCGCCGAGGAAAAGCACCCCGTCGCCAGTGTGCGCCCCGCCTCGACTCACGCCGTTCGCGAGCCGCCGGCGCGCCGCTTCTCGCTGCTCACCTTGCTTCTCTCGCCGCTCGCCGCCTGCGCCCTCGTCGCGCTCGGTTTTTTCGTCGGCACCCGCTCGGTTCCCGCCGGACCCAGTGCGACCGAAGACACCACCGCCCGCCAGTTCGCGCAGCTCGAGCAACAGCTCGGCGACATGAAAAAACTCATGGCGATTTCGATCATCCAACAGCAACAGGCCAGTCCCACCAACGAACGCCTCCAGGAAGTGCTCGTCGCCGCCCGCGCCGAAAACGCCTCCGAGAAAGTCCTCTACGATCTCCTCGCCGCCCTCGCCTTCGACCCCAGTGCCAACGTCCGCCTGCGCGCCCTCGAGGCGCTTTACCCTCACGCGGAAAGCAAGACCGTGCGCGATGGCATCCTCGCCACGCTCACCCGCGAACAAAATCCGCTCGTGCAACTGGAGATGATCGACTTCGTCGCCTCCGCCCACGACCGCGCCGCCGCCCCGGCGCTCGAAAAGATGGCCCGGAACGAAACGATCGACCGCAGCGTGCGCGACGCCGCCCGCCGCGCCCTCGTGCAACTCTGAATTCCCTTTTCACCACCGCAGTTATTCCGGCCGGTAACCACGAACGAACGCCCGCGCCCATCCTCAAAAAATTAACTCATCAGACGAAAATGAACTCCGCCCGACTGTTTCCCTCCTTCCTCGTGGCCTGCGTGGTCACGATGCTCCTGCTCTCCGCCGCCCGTGCAGCGGATGACACCACCACGATCGCATTCTCCGATCCCGCCAAGCCCGGCACGATCAAAGTCTCCCTCGCCCGCGGCAGTCTCCGCGTGCAAGGCGATGAGGTCGCCACAGTCACCGTCAAGTCCGACGCCAAAACCGTGACCAACAAAGCCACCCGCAAAGACGGCCTCCGTGTCCTCTCTGCGACTTCCAGCTTCGCGCTGTCGGAAAAAGAAAATGTCGTCACCCTCGACGCCGCCGGCGAGAGTGCCCGCAGCGGCGGCAACGATTTCACGCTCACCGTCCCGCGCAACACCGCCGTCGTCGTCACCAACGCTTGGGGCGGCGACATTCATTGCTCCAACCTTGGCGGCGATATCGAAGTGCGGAGCACGAACGGTTCGATCCGCCTCGACGACGTCTCCGGCGGCGTGGTGGTCGAGACGATAAATGGCGAGATCAACGCCAGCATCCGCGAACTGCACGACACCAAGCCCCTCAGCTTCCAATCCACCAACGGCGGCGTTATCATCCGCCTGCCCCACGACGCCAAGGCTACCGTCCGCCTCCGCACCCAAAATGGCGCCGTGCTCACCGACTTCGACGAAACCGCACTCGTGACCAAAACCGAGTCCACGCCACGCCCCGCCTCCACCCGACGCACGGTCCGCGCACCCAAGGCCGAAACCGCGCCCGCTGCGCCGAATTCGCCCGCTCCCGCCGCCCCACCAAAGCCACCCACCGCGCCCAAGTCTGGTCTGGACGAAGAGGAGATCCGCATCGCCGTTCGCGCCGGTGCCGAGGCCGCCCGCCAAGGTATCCGCGCTGGAGCCGAAGCGGCACGCGAAGCCATGGCGATCGCGCACGAAGCGATTCGCGCCGCCCACGAAGGCATGGCCGATGCCGGCATTTCCATCAAGCTGCCCAACATCTCCCTCCCTACGATTACCGGGGGAAAACTCGTCACGGGCACGCTTAATGGCGGCGGCCCCGACATCAGCGTCGCGACCATGAACGGCGATGTTACGCTGCGGCAGCTCGACAGAAAATAACGCCGTTCGTCCGCCGCATTGCCGGGAGCGGTCTTCGCGGCGTCTCCCATCGGCTCTCCCCACGCGCAGTCACCCCACGCGACTGATTTTCGCCCCACGCATTCGAAGGTATTTTGCGCCAACCGAGCGCTTCCAGCCGCCGCCATTAGCCACGCCATCACGACGATCGATGCATCCGTAATACGTAAACCAGCGTATTCCTTTTTTTCTGAAACAATCTACTCTCTTTTGTTTCGCAGATTTCGCCTAACGCCACGCCATGCTGCCCGCTCTCATTCTCCTCCTTCTGCTCACCGCCCTCGTGGCGACTGATCCCGCCGCACCCGGGGCGGGCGACCGTTGAGGTTGGGACCCGGGTAAAGTTCGTCAGCGCTTGGCCGGGCAACCAGCGCGGCCACCCGCCCAGCCCCTCACGGCGGCTCGGAAGAATTTGCAGCTCTCTCCGCCCGAAACGGCGCTTTCGCCGCCGGCTCTCTAAAATTAGCAGGGGCGCCCCCGCGATCGAGCGCGCCCCTGGTTGTTTCCTGATTATGGTTTCCTGACGTCCGGCTCAGCGAGTCCCGGCCACCGAATCATCCACGATGTGAATCGGGAGCGACACTTTGGTCGCCACCGCCACCCCGTGGTTCATCGCAGGCGCGAAACGCCACTGTTTCACCGCATCCGTGACGGCCGCGGCCAACGTGTCGTCTACGGGAGACTTCACGTTGAAACCGGCGGGTTTACCCGTCGCATCTACGACGAACTCGATCTGCACCGTGGTGCCGGCATATTCGGGTCCGACGCTGGGGCTGACCACAGCGAGCGGAACCGGGACATCCGGACCTTTACGGCACTGATCGAGGTAGGTCTGCTCTTCCGTCTTCGCCGAAGCGGAGATTGAGCTGAGCGCGACCAGACTGAACAGGACGACGAGCTGATTGACTGCTTTCATGGTATTAAACTCCGCGCATAAGGCGGAGAGTTTGGTTTTCTTCGTAACACTATCGGGTTGGAACGCCTCAGTGTCCTCCCGGCCGTGAAGCCGGTTGAACCCTCGGGCGGTTTCGACTGGACGACGCTTGCGCGCCAGCCAGCCAAATGGTTGGTCTTGGGGGAAAACCGAAAGCCTCGGCCCACGCGAAACTCGCCACACGTGGACCAAAATGAGCAGCGTCCGCCCGAAAACGATCGGGTCAGACGAGATTCAAAGAACGTTTGGAAGTTCTAAGAAAGCGAGGCGGAAGGAGCAGGGGTCGTGCCACCCCGTCAACCCGCATCCTCTCGCGTCACCAACACGTAACTTAGACGGCAAATTCTACGCAGGATTTTCATCAAACCCAGCTTGCACGCGCCGATAGGATGCTATCCCCTTCACGCCCATATCGCATGTCCGCATCAGCCAATACCCAACCCGTGTCCGCCTTCCGCCGCGCTACGACCGCCCTCAGCCAATGGATTGATTCTGACTACTGCCCAGATGGAGCCGACAAAATGCGCGCCGAACCCGATCGGGTCGATTGGGTGCGCGTCATGCCCTTCGTCTTCCTTCATGCGGGCTGCTTGGGCGCTATCTGGGTCGGAGTCAGCCCGGTCGCTATTTGGACCACCGTTGCGCTTTATTTTATCCGCATGTTTGCCGTCACCGGCATCCACCACCGGTATTTCTCGCACAAGACCTACAGCACGTCGCGCTTCGGCCAGTTTCTCCTCGCTCTCTTTGCCGGCACCACCGTGCAGCGCGGTTCCCTCTGGTGGGCCTACCATCACCGCCATCACCACCTCCACTCCGACGAGCCCGAGGACGCCCACTCACCCCATGTTCACGGCTTTTGGTGGTCGCACATCGGCTGGATCACGAGTCGCCGAAACTTTCCCACCGACTACTCCAAGATCAAGGACCTCGCGAAATTTCCCGAGCTCGTCTGGCTGAACCGCTTCGACCTCGTCGTCCCCATTCTCTTTGCCCTCTCCATCTTCGGTTCCGGCTGGCTCATGGAGCTGTATGCTCCCGCCCTCGGCACCACCCGCTGGCAGATGCTCGTCTGGGGTTTCTTTATCAGCACCACGTTTCTGTTCCACGGCACGGGCTGCATCAACTCCATGGCCCACCTCATGGGCCGCCGCCGCTTCAAGACCGAAGATGATTCGCGCAACAGCGCCATCCTCGCCTTCATCACCCTCGGCGAAGGCTGGCACAACAACCACCACCGCTACCAGAGCAGCACGCGCAACGGTTTTTATTGGTGGGAAATTGATCCCACCTACTACGGCCTGAAGATCATGTCCTACACCGGCTTCATCTGGGGCCTCAAACCCGTGCCCCAATCAGTTCTCGACGAAGGCACCCGCGCCGAACACGCCGCCTCCATCGCGGCCGCCGAACGCGCCGCCCTCGTCCATCCGGAAGTTTCTTCGCTCAAGAAGGTCGTCCCCGCCGCCGCCGCATTCGCGGTCGCGACCGCCGCCGCCGCCCAAACCACCTTACCGAAGAAGGCCGAAGACCCCGCCATTCACCGCGACATGACCGAAGAGACCCACAACATGGGGAAGAAAACCCCTCCGCCCGCGACCCCGAACGCCTGAGTCCCGCTCCACGCTCCCCTCTCCGGGCCGGTCCAACGACCGGCCCTTTTTATTGTCATCTGCCGACGCACACCACGCGTAACACCTCCGCACCATTCGCCACTTTCCTGCGTCTTCCCTCTCCCTCCTTTCCCTCCATGCCCTCTCTCGCCATCATCGGCACCGGCATCGCCGGTCTCGGCTGCGCCCATTTTCTCCACCGCCACTTCGATCTCACGCTGTTCGAGCAAAACGACTACGTCGGTGGCCACACCCACACCGTCACCGCGCGCGAACCAGGCACCGGCCGGTCCGTGCCCATCGACACCGGGTTCATGGTATTCAACCAGGTCACCTACCCGCACCTTACTCGCCTCTTCACCCAATTGTCCGTCCCGATCAAGCAAACGGACATGTCGTTCAGCGTGCGCCACGCCCACACGGGACTCGAATTCGCCGGCTCCTCGCTCAACCACCTCTTCGCCCAACGGCGGAATCTTTTCCGTCCGCGTTTCTACCGGATGCTCGCCGCGATCAATCGCTTCAACACCGAAGCTGTCGCCGCCCTCGCGGACCCCGCCATCGAAAACGAAACCCTCGGCGACTACGTGCAACGCCGCGCCTACGGCGAAGATTTTTTCAATCTGTATCTCGTGCCCATGAGCTCCGCTGTCTGGAGCACTCCGCCGGCACAGATGCTCGCCTTTCCCGCCACCTCGCTGCTTCGGTTCTTCCACAACCACGGCTTCCTCGGACTCTCCACTCAACACCAATGGTGGACCGTCGACGGCGGGGCGAAAACCTACGTCGATAAAATCACCGTTCCATTCCGCGACCGCCTGCGCCTGCGCCAAGCCGCCACGCGCGTCATCCGGACTCCTCGCGGCGTCACCCTCATGACGTCCTCCGGCGAAGCGCAGAATTTCGACCATGTGATCCTCGCCTGTCACGGTGACCAAGCCCTGCGCCTCCTCGTAAATCCCACGCCCACCGAATCACGCCTGCTCGCCGAATTCCACTACCAGCCCAACGTCGCCACTCTTCATACCGATGCTTCGGTCATGCCGCGCACCAAGCTCGCCTGGTCCGCGTGGAACTACGAAATCGCCCGCGACTCCGCCGACCAATCGTCCACCGCTACTCACTATTGGATGAATAAACTCCAAGGCGTCTCTGACCGCGAAAATTATTTCGTCACCATCAACCGCCCCGAGTCCATCGCCCCACAACACGTTCTGCGGCGCATCAACTACGAGCATCCGCTCTTCAGTCTCGGGGCCGTCCGCGCCCAGACCGAGATCCCCGCCCTCAACGCCGCCGCCGCTCAGAGCACCCGCACCTATTTTGCCGGAGCCTGGCAGCGCTACGGTTTTCATGAAGATGGCCTCCTCAGTGCCGTCCGCCTCAGCGAACTACTTCTCGGCCGCGATCCTTGGAGCGCGTAGTCTCCGAAAGCGATCTTGCACGCGCGCTTGCTCCGCGCTCCGCAACGCGGCTTTCTCGCCGCGATGCTCCCCGCCGAGCCCGCCAACCCAGCCCGCACCACGCGCGTCGACCGCGCGTGCCTCGCCGCCGCGTTCGCGCTCACCGTCGCGTGGTTTTTTATCTACGATCACTTCCGCCCCGACTACCTCGTCGACGAACCTGGTCACCTCGGCAACCTCTACCACTTCCTCGACGGCAAACCCGGCTGGCCTGAACAAATGACCATGCTGCCCGGTTACCACTTTTTGGTAACGACGCTCTGGCAGCTGCACCCGCCGCTCAAACTCCTCACCCTCGCCCGCCTCGTCGCCACCCTCAGCGCCTGCCTCGGCCTCGCCGCCTTTGCCCTCGCCTGGACCCGCCTTCACCGCCGCCCTGCCAGTCCGACGTGTAGCCTGGTGGGTTCCAGAATTTCCTCCGCCGGCCCCGCGACACTCCTGCTCGCCGTCCTCCCCATCTTCGAACCTTTCACCGGTCTGGCCTACACGGATGCGCCCGCACTCGCCTTCGCCTTGGTCGCGGTGGCCGCGCACTTCGGCGGTCATCGTGCCCTCGCCGCCCTCGCTTTCATCCCCGCACTGCTGACGCGCCAGACCAATCTCCTCTGGCCCGCCTTTCTCCTCGCGTATGAGTTGCTCCGCACCGACGCCCCGCGCCGCGAATTTTTTTCCCGCACTCGCTGGCTCCTGCTTTTATTATTCGCGTCGGCTGTCGCCATTGCAGTCGCCCTCGCCACCGCCGGACGCCTTACCCCCGGCACGCAAACCGGCAACGACCTCCACTTCAACCCCGCCACCCTGCACTTCGCCGGCCTCGTCACCCTCGTGCTCGGCTTCCCGATCTGGCTCGCCGCCGCACCGTCCTCCTTCCGCGATTTCCTCGCCACATTTCGCCGCCGTCCCGCCCTCACGCTCGCCATCAGCGCCAGCGCCAGCGCGGCCGCGGTCGGCCTCACGCTTACGTTTCGCAATCCCCACCCCTGGAACCGCGATCTGTTCTGGGACGGCTGCACGTTTACCCTCCTCCGCAACTGGCCGCTCGTCTGGCTCGACACCCATCCATGGCTCCGCGCCGCATCCGGCTTGAACCTTGTGCTGATGGCACTCGCGCTCACCCTCACTATTTCCCGCCAACCTTACTCCCTCCTCCTCTGGCTGGCCCTCGGCTTTGGCGCACTCCAGCCCTTCACCAATAGCCTCGTTGAACCCCGCTATTTCATTCCCGTCGCCGCCTTTTTCTTGCTGTTTCTCAACCTCGCGCCCGCCACGACGCGCCGCCTCACCTTTTGGTGGCTGCTCCTCTGCGCCGTCCACGCGCCATTCATCGCCCGCGGACTTTCTCTCTGGTAAATACTGCGGCTATTGGCCGGAGCCCAGCTGCGCGACGAAATCTTGCCGCCGTCCCCGCAAGCTGAGTTTCTCCATGTGATGTCCGTCCCGTCCGCCGCCACCGCCTCTTCGAGCTGCCCTCCGCGCTGGCTTACCGCGATTATCGTCGGCGTCGCGGCCCTCGCATTTCTACCCACCTTGGCCGGCGGTTTTCTCGGCGACGATTTCGTCTACATTGCTCGCTTTCGCGACCTGCCATGGTCCGCCTGGCCCGCACTGTTTACCCACGACTGGTCCGGCGGTGTCTGGGGCAACCAACTCCACGAGCTCCGTCCGTTCGCCGCGCTCTCCTTCATGGGTGATGCCAAACTCTTCGGCGGCTGGGCCCCGGGCTACCCACTCACCAATCTTCTCCTCCATCTCGCCGCGACCGGCCTCGTGACCTTGCTCGCCTGGCGCTACACCGCCGGCCACGTCAGCGCGACGTTTACGTCCGGTCTGGTTTTTGCCTTACATCCGGCCCACGCCGAAGCCGTTATTTGGGCCACCGGCCGCGTCGATCTCCTCGCTACTGCCGCCGCGCTCCTCTTCTGGCTCGGCGCTGAAAAATTCTCCGACCACGGTCGACCCCGCGCGATCGTCATCACGTTCGGCGCATTCTTCATCGGAATTTTCTCCAAGGAACTCTGCCTGTTTGCGCCGTTGCTCCTCGTGCTGCGCTGGCTGGTGCTGGATCTCCGGGCACCGCGCACCGTGTGGTTGCGCCGCGCAAAAATCCTGGCCGGCGTGCTGGTGATTTTCACCGCCTACGCCACTGCCCGCCGCCTCGCCTTTGGTCACGACCAGGTCGGTTACAATCTTTGGACCGACGCCCCGGCGTGGCATCGCCAAGCCGCGCATTTCGGTTGGCTCCTGCCCGTGTTGCCGTTCACCGGCCGGGCCGAATGGGCCAACCCACCGTCGCTCGCGACGCTCCACGGCGTCTGGCTGACCTTGGCCGGCCTGACGATCACCGGCCTCACGTTTACCCTCTGGCGCCGCGCCCGTTTTGCCGCCGCCGCCTGCTTTTTCGGCGGCATCTGGTATTTCATCACCGTCTTCCCGCTTACCGGCGTCATCTACTTTTCCCCCCGCCACCTCTACTTCCCCTCGGTCGGCCTCGCCCTCGCCGCCGGTCTCGTCATCGCCGCTCTCCGCGCACCTGCCGCTCGCACCATCGTGGCCACCGCTCTGGTCAGTTGGTTCGCCTTGGCCCTCCTCCCGGCCATTCGCCCTTGGCAAGCCGCGGCCCACACCTCCCGTTCGGCTATGGCTGCGCTCGACCGCGAGCTCGCCGGCGCCCCCACGGGCACCCTCGCACTCACGGCCGTCCCCGAAACGCTCGGACCGGTCTGGCTCTGGGCGTGGTCGAGCCCCCAGTGCTACGGCGCACCGTTCCTCGCCCGTCCGCTTCCGCCCGCCCTCGTCATCGAGCGCCCCGTCAACTACACGCGCTCCGACTCCTGGCTCGCAGACCGCCAGCCCATCGAAACCCTTCGGGCCGCCCCCGCCGCCGCCGCCCTCTTTGTCTCCGCCGACGGACAAGTTTTCTGCCGCCTCGTTAACTCCACCCAACTCCAAGCCGCTGCCAACGCCCTCGCCACCACCGGTGTGAACAACGAGACGTGGACCGCCTGCGTCAAGTCCCTCGCCCAGCCATGAGCGATCACCATTTTTCCACGGTCAACTTTCACTTCACCATCGACGGTGACGCCTCTGCTCACCCGGAGCTGTCGGTCATCATCCCGTTTTTCAACGAAGCGGCCAACATCGCCCCGCTCCTCGCCGAACTCCGCACCACCGTCGAGTCGCTCGCCATCCCCTACGAAGTCTTGTGCATTGACGACGGCAGCTCGGACGCCACTCCCGCTGAATTGGCTGAGGTCGCCACCCATTGGCGCGCCGTCCGCGTGATTCGATTCCCCTTGAACCGCGGCCAGGCCGCCGCCCTCTGGCACGGCTTCCAAATTGCCCGCGGCACCCGTTTCGCCATGCTCGATGGCGACGGCCAAAATCCTCCCGCCGAACTCGCCCAGCTCTGGGCTGTCCGTGAATCCGCCGATCTCATCGCCGGCGCCCGCCGCGGACGCCAAGACAGTGCCCTCCGTCGCACCATGTCCCGCGTCGCCAATGCCGTGCGCCGCGCTGCTCTGCGGGATGGCGTGTCCGACACCGGTTGCTCGCTCAAAGTTTTCCGCCGCGAAGTCGCCTCTTCGTTCCTGCCGATTCGCACCCTCTACTCGTTCCTCCCCGCCTTTGCCGTCTCCGCCGGTTTTACGGTCCGCGAAATCCCGGTCGCTCACCGCTCCCGCCGCGCTGGCGTCTCGAAATACGGCTTTGGCGCCATGGCCATTCTCCCGTCGCTCGACCTGCTGGCGCTATGTTGGATCCTCCGCCGACGCCTTCGGCTCAAGACCTGAGGCATCCGCCCGACGGTTCCGGACGTAGCACCAAGGACGACTACCCGATCCTGCCGAATGAATTCCTGTCTCTATGAATGCTCTGTCTTGCACGCGCGATTTTCGCCGCGGCCGCACCGCTTTCTCTACCGGATTTTCCTCTTTGCCCTCGACCTCGACGAACTCGCCGCTCTGCACCGCCGCCTGGCACTCTTCTCGTTCGGCCGCCGCAACGTCTACAGCTTTCGCGACCACGACTTCCTCCCGACCGGCGAACCCCTCCACCACGCCCCGCTCAAGCCCGCCACGTCCACCGCTCCGCTCCTCAATCGAAAATCCGAAATCGGAAATCTAAAATCCAGAGTGCTCGCCCACCTCGCCGCCACCGCACCCGACCTCGACCTTACCGACGCCCGCGTAGTGCTCGTCACCCTCCCACGCGTCCTCGGCTACCTCTTCAACCCCGTTTCATTTTACTTTTGCTACGATCGCACCGGCGCCCCCGTCGCTGCCCTCGCCGAGGTGACCAACACCTTTAAGGAAATGAAGCCCTACGTGCTCGGCCCTCGGACACGCACCTCTGCGGACTCTGCAGCCGATCGCTCAACCCGCCAGACCCCTCGACCCACCGATAGCGACAGTTCCGCCGCCTTCCACCTCCGCACCCCCAAACACTTCTACGTCTCTCCGTTTTCCGACGTCGATGTCGCCTTCGATTTCACCCTCCGCACCCCAGGCAAGAGTCTCTCGATCCAAATCGACGACTACGTCGGCGCCGAGCGCACCCTCACCAGTTCGCTCTCCGGCCCACGCCGCGAACTTACCAACGCACGGTTGGCGTGGTTTACGCTCAAGTATCCTCTCATCACCCTCCGCATTATCGCTCTCATTCATTGGCACGCTTTCGTCCTTTGGCTCAAGCGCGTCCCTTGGTTCGCCAAGTCCGCTCGCGCCGCCGACCAGCGCGACCTTTACCGGCCCCACACCTCGATCACTCGATCCACTGCGGTGCCTTCCTCCGCAGCACTTTCCACTCCCCAGCCTTCCGACGCCGCATGAGTTCCGAGCCCTCCTCACGTTCTTCCGCCAGCCCCGCCGTCGCCTTCGACGTCAGCTCCCGCCCAAGTTTCTATCGCTCGGCCGTTCTGCGTGCCTTTGCTGACATGACCCGCGGTCACCTCCGCATGGAGCTCCCCGACGGGACCGTGCACGAGATCGGCGACCATCCTGCCGCTCTCGCCCTCCGCCTCCCCCTTGGGCTCCCCGCGACCGCGCACATCCGCGTCAAACGCGAATCATTCTTCAAGAAATGCACCCTCGCCGGTGACATCGGTTTCGCCGAATCCTACATCGACGGTGATTGGGAAACACCCCACCTCGCCGCTGTCATCGCGTGGTTTCTCCTCAACGTCGACGCTGCCCCCACGCTCTCCGGCTCTGCCAAGAAGAAAGCCCAATCCTGGGCGCTCAATGTACTCCGCTATTCAAACCGCCTCGGCCACCTGCTCCGCCCAAATTCCCGTGAGACCGCCCGGCGCAACATCTCGGAGCACTACGATCTCTCCAATGATTTCTTCGCCCTCTTCCTCGACCCCTCGATGATGTATTCCGCTGCGAAGTGGCCCGTCGATACTCCCCACCTCTCGCTTGAAGCCGCCCAACACGAGAAAAACGACGCCCTCTGCCGCTCCCTTCGTCTCGCCCCCATCGATCACGTCCTCGAAATCGGCACCGGCTGGGGCGGTTGGTCCCTCCACGCCGCCAAAACCTACGGCTGCCGCGTGACGACCGTCACCATTTCCCAACAGCAATACGACCTCGCCCGCACCCGCGTCGCCGCCGCCGGCCTCGCCGACCGCATCGATGTCCAACTTCGCGACTACCGCGATCTCACCGGCACCTACGACAAGATCGTCTCCATCGAAATGATGGAGGCCATCGGCCACCGCTTCCTCCCGGAATTCACCGCCGTCCTCGATCGTGTGCTCAAACCGGACGGTCTCCTCGCCCTCCAGTTCATCACGTGTCCGGATTCCCGTTACGACGAATTCCGCCGTGGCGTGGACTTCATTCAAAAGCACATTTTCCCCGGCTCCCTCCTCCTCTCCCTCAACCGCGTCAACGATCTCCTCTCCCGCACCGGGGGCTTCGTTCTCCATCAAGTCGATGACTTCGGCCAAGACTACGCTCGCACCCTCCGCCTCTGGCACGAAAACTTCCGCCACCGCACCGAGCAGATCCTCGCCCTCGGTTTCGACGACCGCTTCATGCGCAAATGGAGCTACTACCTCGCCTACTGCGAATCCGCGTTCGCCATGCGCAACATCTCCGTCGTTCACACCCTCCACACGAGGGCGAACAACCTCTCGCTCTAAGTAGGGCGGACTTCAGTCAGCCGCATTGTGTAGGAGGGGCTTTATGCCCCGACTCCAACGCCCCCTCGCCATGATCCTCTTCCTCCGCGCCCTCTTCATCGTCGTCTTCGCCTCCATGGTCGCCGTGACCACCCGGGCGAGCCTCCATCAATCCCTCGGCGCCTTCGCCCACAGCGCGACCATCCGCGACCCGTGGGTCATTGCTACGCTCTTCGACGCCTACTGGGCCTTCCTCGCCTTCTTCGTCTGGGTCGCGTGGAAAGAACAATCCCTCGCCGCCCGCCTCCTCTGGTTTGTCTCACTCATCGCCCTCGGCAACCTCGCCATCGCCCTCTATATGCTCACCCAACTCTTCCGCGTCTCCGCGACCGCCCCCGACGCCCTGACCAAGGTCTTCACTCAACGCCGCCCCGGCCACCTCGCCCTCCCCGGCACCCTCGCCGCCGTCTCCGTCGCAATCTACCTCCTCGCCTAATCCACTCCGCCCTGCTTCCAGATCCGCCCCCCACTCAAACGCCCGCCGCGCCGATGGGCGCAACGCACACTCTCGCCACCACCCTCGGGCTTTTTTGTGTTTTTTGTGGCCATCCCTCCGGCCCCTCGATGTCCGCCTCCACTCTCCTCCTCCTCGCCCTCGCCGCACTTTGCACGCTCTTCGCGCTGCTCTATTTCGTCGCCCGCCGCCTCGACAACTACGGTATCGTCGACATCGCTTGGTCCTATGCCTTTGGCGCCCTCGCTGCTTTTTACTCGCTTGGCGGACCCGGCTGGCCCGTGCGCCGCGCGCTGATCGCTTCCCTCGCCATCGTCTGGAGCCTCCGCCTTGGGACCCACCTCGCCATCCGTGTGATTGGCCACCACCCGATCGAAGACGGCCGATATATCCAACTCCGCCAAGACTGGGCGGCGAATTTCGTCTCCAAGATGTTTTGGTTTTTCCAGATGCAGGCCGCCTCCGTCGTGCTCCTCGCCGCCGCCTTTCTCCTCGCCGCGCTCAATCCCGCCCCGGTGCTCCACCCGCTCGAATACGCCGGCGCCGCCCTCTGGCTGCTCGCCATCTGCGGCGAAGCTCTCGCCGACGCCCAACTCGCGGCCTTCAAAAAAAATCCCAAAAACAAAGGCCAAGTCTGCTCCGTCGGTCTCTGGCGTTACAGTCGCCACCCCAATTATTTCTTCGAGTGGCTCATCTGGGTTTCCTTCTTCGTCTTCGCCCTCGGCTCACCCTACGGCTGGATCGCCCTCGTCGGCCCCGCGAGCATCCTTTTTCTGCTCCTCCGCGTTACCGGTATCCCGATGACCGAAGATCAAAGCCTCCGCTCCCGCGGCGACGCCTACCGCCGCTACCAACAAACCACGAGCGCCTTCGTCCCGTGGTTTCCCAAGAAGCTCCCGCCCACTCAAAATTAATCGTTCTCGTTCTCTTAATCTTTCTCGTTCTCCCATCCGTTCGAGAACGATTACGAGAACGAAGAACGAGAATGATTCCATGATCGACGCTCTCCTCGAAAAAAACCTCCTGCCCGACTGGCTGCTCCGCCTCGGTATCCGCCGACTGCTCGCTCAGCGCATTCGCGACGAATCCTCCGTCTACGACCGCGCCGCCTACGTCGCCGATCTCAAGTCACGCGCACTCGCCGAGCAAACCGCCGCCGCCAACGAACAGCACTACGAAGTCCCCACCCGCTTCTACCAACTCTGCCTCGGCCAAAACCTCAAATACTCCGGCTGCCTCTACCCCACGGGACGCGAAACCCTCGACCAAGCCGAGGACGCCATGCTCGCCCTCTACGCCGAGCGCGCCCAACTCACCGATGGTCAATCCATCCTCGAACTCGGCTGCGGCTGGGGCTCTCTCGCCCTCTATAACGCCGCCAAATTCCCCCGCTCCCGCCTCACCGCAATTTCCAATTCTCGCACGCAGAAGGAGCACATCGACGCCGAGGCGAAAAAGCGCGGCCTCACGAATCTCACCATCATCACCGCCGACATTAACATTTTCGATACCGCGCCTGCGCAATTCGACCGCGTCGTCTCCGTCGAAATGTTCGAGCACCTGAAAAACTACCAACTCCTCTTCGCCAACATCGCCCGCTGGCTCAAACCCGGTGGCATGCTGTTCACGCACATCTTCACGCACCACCGCCTCAGCTACCACTTCATCGCCCGCGACGCCTCGGATTGGATGAGCCGGTATTTTTTCACCGGCGGCCAGATCCCGTCGCACGACCTCTTCCTCCAATTTCAAGACGACCTCAAACTCGTCTCCGACTGGAAAGTAAATGGCCGCCACTACCAGCAAACTGCCGAGCATTGGCTCCAAAACATGGACGCCCACCGCGCCGAGATCTACCCGCTCTTCGTCGAAACCTACGGCGCCGAAAACGCGACGAAGTGGTGGACCTACTGGCGTGTGTTTTATATGAGCTGCGCCGAACTCTGGGGCTACCGATCCGGCGAAGAATGGCTCGTCAGCCACTACCTCTTCCGAAAACCGTGACCCTCTTTCGCGTTCCGTTAGTCCTCACCGTGCTCGCCTGGCTCCCCGCGCTCAACGCGAACGAACCAGCCACCACCGCCGCCCCCGATCCTCTCCTCCGCGACGCCCTCGCCGCCGAGGCCCGTTTCGATTCCAAAACCGCCCTCGACCTCTTCCTCCAAGCCGACACCGCCCGCCCCAACGATCCGTTCATTCTCCAAAAACTCTCCCGCCAATATTCCGATCTCACCCTCGACACCAAGGACGTCGCCGAAAAAAAGCGCCTTTGCTCCGCCGCTCTTGCCGCCGCACAACGCGCCGTCTCCCTCCGGCCCAACAACTCCGTCAACGTCCTCTCCCTTTCCATCTGCTACGGTAAACTCGGCCTGTATGCCGACACTCGCACCAAGATCGAATACTCCCGCCTCGTCCGCGAACACGCCGAGCGCGCCCTCGCCCTCGAACCCGCTTACGACTACGCGCACCACGTCCTCGGCCGTTGGCACTACGAGGTCGCCACCCTTGGCATCGCGACCCGTTTCATGGTGAAACTCATCTACGGCGGACTACCCAACGCCTCCACCACCGAGGCCGTGCGTTTCCTTCAACGTGCCACCGAACTCTCACCGCAGCTGCCGTCGCACCGCGTCGAGCTCGGCTTTGCTCTCCTCGCGGATGGCCAGCGTGACGCCGCAAAAAAAATGTTCGAGCAAGCCCTCGCCTTGCCGCAGCGCGAAAAATACGACGGCGATGCCTGGAGTCGCGCCCGTACGGCGCTCGAAAAACTTCGCTGACCCGGGCCATCACCACCTTCCCCAGGTGGGCGGGCACGCCTCCGTGCCCGCATTCGTTTACCACGCCGCCACGCCCTCTACTCCGTCCTTTGCCTCACCAACATCGGCGGCGCGTCGGGGCCTGCTTCACCGCCGGCGTCTTGAATTCCACCCTTCGACCGTCCGGATCGCACCCCAGCATGCTACGGCCACCATGAATCAACTTCGCCTCGTGTTCGATTTCCACCGCCCGCTTGCTTGGCCATTTTTTCCACGCGTCCCAGTCCTACTTGGCCGCCGCCGGCTGGTAGGGTGGTAGCGGCGCAGGTGGCGGCGCACTCGACGGGGGCACTGGTTTTCCATCAAAGGTGCCGGGCTCCATGATCTCCACGCGCGTGCCGTCGGGATCAAAATAGTTGATCTGCCGCTTGCCGTTCACGCCGGCCTTCATCGCATCGGGCGGTTTCGAACCTTCCGGCAATTTTCGGGCTTGGAGGATCGCACCGGCCTTGGCCACGTCGGCCACTTCGAGACAGATGTGATGCTTGGTGAGCATGACGTCTCTCGTCGGAGCTTTGTTGTAGAGCATGAACTCCACGTAGTCCTCCCCGTCGGGCACGCGCAGGTTAACCCAACTGAGCGTCTTTCCGGCTCCCCCGCGCCAGATTTCCTTAAACCCCAGAATGTCCCCGTAGAATTTCATCGAGGCGTCGAACTGGCCCACCATCACGCCGACGTGGCTCATGCGCGTGGATATGCGCCTGTCCGAGAGAAATTTCCCTTTCTCTCTCAGCGTCCACCCGTCGGGCAAATACTCCACGATCTCCACCGTGTTTCCGTTCGGATCTTTCACAAAATAGTTTTTGTTCCCGATCTTGCCGATGCCCGTCTTCGGCGGCACCGCCACGCCCTTCGACTGCAAGTAGAGTCGCATGCCTTCCGCGTCATCCGTCTCAATCGCGATGTGATAGAGTCGGTCCGTTTCCGGCGTCACCTCGGAACCGGGAAAGAGTTCCACACTCTGCCGATCGTTGATCTTGATCCACACGAGTTGCTCCTTCGGGTCCTTCCGCGGAATCGAAAACGGCGACTGATACCCGAGGAACCCCTCGTAGAACGCCCGGGCCTTCGCCATGTCGCTCACATAAAATGCCGCATGGGAAATCCCCGTGATCCGCGGTCGCTTCAACGGATCTTGCGCGAGCAGCGGAGTGAACAGCGTGGCAATGAACAGCAGGACGTGGAGTTTCATGATTTGAAGTCGGGCGAGGTCTTTGCCCCGCCCGCGGGGCCGTGAAGCGAAGATCATTTGAAATCGAAAAATTGGAGCGCTGCACCCCGGCGCCATTCCACCGCACTACGGGTGCGCCGCGATCGCCGCGTTGGGCAGGCGGTTGTTGTTCATCAGCGAGACGATTTCCTGCGGCTCCAGCCCTCGATCAGCGATAAAGAGTTCGTCGATCTCCCCGCGAAAATAGTCCGCCAACGGCCCGGCCGGACTGATTCTCCGCCCCAGCCAAACGACATCGGTCATCGCGGCATTCTCTCCGACCGCGGGAGCGCGCCTGCGGCCGGGGATCACGGTGCTGCTTTCGAGACACCCATCCACATATTGTCGCACCTGCACCGGCGTGTCGGGGCTCTCATCTCCGGGGGAAAAACACACTGCAATGTGATGCCAGCGCCCATCGCGCAACGAAGTCGTGCCAAACGCATGCCCGCCGCCAAAATCCGTGCGCAACACCCCCAATGGCCCCTCGGTGCGGTCGCGGTTCCAATTTATCCCCACGTGCCGGTTGCCCAGCTTTCGGTTGTTCGTCGCCCACGTGACCATCGAATACGCGTCCGACAGCGGTGCATCCTCGGGCACTCGCACCCAAAACGCCACCGTGTGCGGCCGGTTTCCGGAGATTCCCGCGACCTTCGCCCGCACGTCGGTCCGACCGTCGAACCGCACCGCTGCCCCGCGCCTTCCCTCCGCGCGCGCCGCCGCAGCCTCCGTCGACGCCGGCCGGTGCAGGCGCGCATCCGCCTCCGCCGCCTGCCCCCCCGCGGCTGCTTCCGCGCGAAATACGTCTCCGTCTCGTTCGTCAAAGGACCAGTGCATGAGCCGCGCGGCCATTATGAGCCGGCTGAATTGCACCCGCTCGGAGTAGTGCGCAAATTTTCTCGCACTGTCCTGCACGTCGCTCACGCCCGTCGCGGCGAACCGGCGTGATTCTTTTTCGCGCAGCAAGATCGTCCCCCGCTCCGTCGATGCACATGATGCGGCTTCGACCTCCCCTTTCAACACGAACACTTCCGCCCCCTGCGCATCCGCCACCAGCGTAAACTCGGTCCCGAGATCGACGACCTCCACCGCCGCATGCGAAACCCGAAAGCCCACGGCCTCGGGCGGCACCGTCGCCTTGAGCGTGCCCCGGCGCAGCGACGCGTCCCACGCGGAATTGATCTCCAACACCGCCGCTCCTTCGAGCACGACGCGCGCCCCGGAGTCGAACGTGATCTCCGCCGCACCTGCGGCGAGTTCCAGCGTCTGCCCCTTACGCACGCGCCCGCCCGGTAACAGCGGCGTCGAAATCCAATCAACATTCTTGGCCGCCGTCACCTGCCCGACAAAGTCACTCGGCCGGGCGATCGGCGACGCCTCGTCGCTGCCCGTGCTCAGCGCGTAGAAAATCCCGATGACCAACGCGGCCGCCGCCGGCAACACCCCCGTCCACCACAGAGTGAAACGAAACAGCTTTGGCCGCCGCACCGGCGCGTCCGGAGCCTCCGTATGCAGCTCCGCCGCGTAGCCGTGCAAACTTGCCGACTGCCCGAGCGCCCGCACGTAGTGCCGCCGCGCCTCCCCCGAATCCTGTAACCAGCACCCGAGCCGCGCCCGCTGCACCACCGTCAACGTTCCGTCGACCACCGCGCCGCAGAGTTCGTTCAACTCGAGAATTTCCTGATCGGTCAGATTCAAGCGGCACCTCCCGCTGGTTGCCGACCGGAGAGCTCGTGGGTCACACAATCATGCAGCAGTTTCCTGAGCCGATTCAGCGCCTTGTAAGCCGCGTCCATTGAGCGACCACTGCGCTGCGCCGCCTCCGCCACACCACTACCCGGCTCGTACCGGGTGAGCACGAGCTCGCGGTCACGCGGTGCGAGTTTCCTGAGGCAACTGGCCAATGCCTCGTGCCGCTCATCAAGTTCCACCGCCATCTCGCCTGCGGTTTGCGCAACCTTCGCCAACACCTCGTCGTCGAAGATCACCTTCGAGCGGGCAAATTTTTGGCGCGAATAGCGAATGCGCCACCACGCAATCTGACACGCCCACGCCACAAAATCCGAGCCCGGCCGAAACTCCTCAAACTTCTCGCAGATCACCAAACTCGTTTCCTGCAGCAAATCCTCCGCATCGTGCCGATCAGGCACGAGCGTGTAGATGTACGCAAAAATCTGGCGCTGATGCCGCGTCATCAGCGCCATGAGCCGCTTGCGGCTTTCAGTCTCGGTGACGGCATCGCGGTTCATCGTGAAAAGTTCTACGAGCGGATCGCAGGAGCCTCAGTGATTGACCGAGTAACTCACGTAAAATCCACGCCGATCTCCGGCTTTCTTCCCGGTGTCGATGTAGTCTGCGTCGGCGAGGTTCTTCACGTTGAACCGGACCGAGTGGGAAAATTTCGAGCTCGCCGCACGTAGTCGATAGCTCAACCCCAGATCGACGACGGTATAGCTCGGGAGTGACAGCGTGCGGCGGCCATCGTGCGAGAGCGTGAAGCCCCGATTGGGACTGCTCGCGGGTTCGTTGATGCCGCCGGCGGTCGAATCGGGAAAGGTCTGACCCGTGAACTGGACGCCCGCATTGAAGGCGAGGCCCTTGGCGACGGCGCCGAGGTTGTATTTGAGCGCGAGGCCGTAGGTCACAGCCGGCAGCCGCGAGGGACGCCGGCCGACGGAGTCGAGATCGCGCCCGTTGGATACGACGCGGGCATTCACGTAGCCGTAGCCACCGAGCAGCGTGAGGTCACTCGTTACTCGCCAGGTGAAATCGAATTCGATGCCGCGTGCATTCTGATTTCCCGCGGAGGTCGTGATCGTCGTGCCATTGGGCGTGACCTCGGTCGCGGTGACCCCGGTGCGATCGATGAAATAACCTCCCAGGGTAAACTGTAGTTTGTCGTCGAACAAACCGGCCTTGAATCCGTAGTCCCAGCCGCGCGCCGACTCGCTCGCATTGAGGCCCGCGGTGGCGCGCTGAGCATTGGGCGAAAATGAATTCGACCGGTTCGCGTAGAACGCCACCTCCCGCGTGAGCTTATAATTGACGCCGGCCATCGGCGAAAACTGGAAGTCGTGAAAGTGATTGATCGTGGTGAGCGACGCCGGGTTCGCCGCCGCCGCCGCTTTGTCCCAGAAGTTAAACGTCACATTGTCCACCCGCGTGCCGGCCACGACGATCAGCCGGTTGTTCAGCGCGGTGACCTGTTGACGCAAAAATCCGCCATTCACATCAACACGTGAGACGAGCTTGCGGTTGAGATTGGTGTAAACATCGGAGGCGAACGCCGGCACCCGGTAATCGGGATTGTCGACATTGAGGTTGGCCGCGAAAAAGAGCGGATTGGCGTTCACCGCATTCGGCAGCTGCTTCGTCGGATTGTATTTCCAATATTGCGAGTGATCCGCCGTGAAGAGCGTCTTGTTGTCGAGGCGCCCGCCGAACAGTTTGTAGTGGGCGAGCACATCGACCTGACCGGCGGCGCCATCCTCGCTGATCCACGCCTTGCTCGCCGTGCGGCCGGTGAGGCGGCGCGTGAGCACATCGAACGTCGTGCTATTGCCGTTGTTGAACGCCAGCGAATGTCGGTGAAACGCCGCACCGCCGACCCGCAAGGACCACATGTCGCTGAGCCTATTTTCGTAGGCCACGTTTAACGAGGAGACATCGCGATTCTGCTCACTGTTGGGTCCGTTCTGGCTGAAATTTTTCAGCTCGGTGGCGAGCCCTTGGATGCGCGCCGTCGCCGGTGCATTCGACACCGAGCGAAACGGAATTGCGCCAATGGGATTCGTGCGCCGGGCAATCCACTCCAGCTCCACGAGGACATTGGCGCGCGCGGAGAATTTGTGCTGCACCGCGAGCGAGCCGGTCTTCGAGCGCGTCATCGCCCAGGGCGTATCGTAATTGCGCTCATGGAAGCCGGCGCTGAACGCGTAGCTGGTGTTGCCCAGAAATCCCACCGGCCCCGCCGCGTTGAAGTCTGCGCGCGTCGTGCCGTAGCTGCCACCCGCGATCGAAAAACTCTGGGCCGGCCGGTCCTTCGGCCGCTTCGTGATGATATTCACCATGCCGGCGGGCGTTGTCATGCCATAGATCGCAGCGGCCGGACCCTTGATGACTTCGATGCGATCCACATTCACGCGGTCCACGAGCCCGAGGCGCAGGAAGCCGTTGCGTAGATAGGAAGTCGCGCCATAGCCGCGGATGTTCACATTGCCGCCACCGTTATCGAAATTGTTCACCGAACTCGTGTAGCCGAGGTCGTTGATCTCGAAGTAGGCGAAGTCCTGCAGAAACTCGCTCGTGATCACATTGACCGTGAACGTCAGGTCTTTGATCGGCGTGCGTACGCGCGTGCCGGTGATCGACTCGGAGGCGACGTAGCTGTTGTCGGAGTTCTCGGTGACGGTGAACGCCGAGAGATTGACGGTATCGTCGGCGACTTTGCTCGTCTGAGCGACGAGCGACGAAGAGATGCCGAGGCAGGCCGAAACGAGCGCGAAACAGGGGATCCGGGAGGGAGTTTGCATAGGGGTTGGTTGAAATTTGGGCGTCGCTTGCCGATGCCCGTGCCGCGAACCAAGAGTGGGCACCGGCAAGCGGCACCCCTGCCAAAATTACTTTTTCTCGGTCGCCTCAGGCTCGGCCTTTTTCTTTCCGCCAGTCTTTTTCTCTCCGTCTTTTTTTCCGCCGGGTGGCTGGATGGCCGCAATCTCGGCGTCGTCGAGTTTCCCGTCCTGATTCTTGTCGTAACTGGCGAACTCGCCCTTCGGTTCGGCGGCAAACGCTTTCCGAACCGCCACCATCTCGTCGCCGTCAATGACCCCATTTTTATTGGTATCGTATTTGGCGAAGATTTTGGCCTTGGGGCCTTCGGCGGCGAAGGCGCCGGGCAGCGCGACCAAGCCGAACACAGTGATGAACACAGCAGACCGGGGGAGTTTTTTCATGGGATTACTTCGAGGGATTCAAATGACTGAATAGCGCGGATCGCGGAATTCAGGACAAATTACTCTGCGGTGCGCCCGCACCGGCGCGCCTAAGCCAGTGCGGCGCGGAGATCGGTGAACATCTTCGTCACCTCAGCGTGAGGGTTGTAGTCTTTGCGCCCCATCGAAAGCGTCTCGATCGGCACGTAACCCCGATAGCCTGATTGGCGGATGATCGCGACCAGCGTCTTCATATCTACCCGCGGTGATTTCAACGAGCTCTGCATCGTCTCCTTGATCTGCCAGTTGACGGCATAGGGCGCCATCACGGCGATGTCGGCATACGGATCAGCGGAGAGGTATTTGCCGGTGTCCACGAGCGCGGCGCACCACTCGTGGTCGACGCGTTTGAGCAGGCTGAGGTGCTCGGCGCCGGTGGCGATGAAATCACCGTGATTTTGGACCGCGACGATTACGCCGAAATTCTTGCCGTGCTCGGCGCACTCGCGGCAAGCGTCCGCCATCCACGCTTCGACTTTTTCGCGCGGGGCATTGCCGGAGGCCTGTTGCCACGTTTTGAACGGCGGTTGTGCGTCGGCGAAGGCGCGAACGGTCGGCGCGCCGAGTTTCGCGGCAACTTCGATCCACGTCTTGATGAGCGCCACACCCTCGGCGCGCGTGGCGGGATCGGCGGCCGTGAAATCGTTGCGCACGCCCGTGCCGCTGATATCAAGGCCGAGGTTGAACACGTGGCGCTTAAGGCGGACGAGATAGCTGTTCTCCGGCGCCTTGGGATAGCCGGTGAAAAAATAGCCGGTGAGGTCCACCGCATCGAACCCTACCTTGGCGGCGAAATCGCAGACTTGGAACAAATCGAGTCCCTTCGTGGCGTCCTTCGCGTTCGCGTTGAGCAGATCGGAAAACGAGTAGGCGTTGAGCGACGTGCGTAAATGCGGTCCGCTGTGCCGGGCGATCGGCTGGTAGGCGGCGCGCGCCGACGAAAATCCGGCGGCGGCGAAAGGCAGCAATGCAGAGGTGGCGAGAAATCGGCGACGGGTGAAGGAAGTGCTCATGGTTACGAAAAAAATCACGCCGTTTCCGCGATCGCTTGCCGCAGCTCGGCGAGGAACTTCGGCACCACCTTGTAGGGGTCATAGCCGCTCCCCCCACTGCGCGGCGACAGCGTCTCCAGCGGCAGGTAGCCGCGGTAGCCGGATGCGCGCACGATCTTCAAGAGTCGCTTCATATCCGTCGGCGCCTCGGCCTCCTTCTCGACGCCATAGGGACTCTGCTTGATCTGCCAGTTCACCGCGTAGGGCGCCGCCTTCGCCATCTCGGCGTAAACGTCGTCGGCCTTATAATAGCCCGTGTCCACAATCGCGCCGCACCACGGCGAATCGATGCGCTTGATCAGATTCAGTTGGTCATCGGCTGTCTTGATGAAATCGCCGTGATTTTGCACGCCGATGATCACGCCAAATTTCCCCGCGTGTTCGGCGCATGCGCGGATGTCGTCCGCAATCCATTTTTCCACATCGTCACGCTTTGCGCCTTTCGACGCGCTTTCCCACGTCTGCGCACGCAGCTGCGTGTCGGCAAAGACCCGGATCACCGGTGCGCCTAGCTTCGCCGCAACTTCGGACCAATTCTTGATACGCTGCACGTCGACCGCCCGCGCATCCTTGTCCGCAATCGTGAAATTATTGCCGATGCCCGTGCCGCTAATTCCGAGACCCAGATCGAAGGCGCGGCGTTTCAGCGCGTAAATCACCTTGTCCGTCGGCACGCCCGGCCCGTTCTTCTCGTAGCCGGGAAAATAATAGCCCGTCGGATCAAACGCATCGAAGCCCATCTTCGCGCACACCTCCGCGAGCTCGACGAGCTTTAGGCTCCCCGTGCCCCCCGTGCCGAGCAGCTTCGCAAACGAGTAGGCGTTCAGCGACGTCTTCAACATCGGGCCACCCACTCGCTTGATCGGCTCGACGGCCGCCAATGCCGTGGTCGGGCTCAATGCCGCACCGGCCGCCGCTACCAACGGCAGCAACGCAGCGGCTTTCAAGAAATCTCGACGAGAGGGAGAGGCGTTCATGGGGTTGAAATAAGTGGGCCGACAAGAATTCAATAGCGTCACGGTGCTGGATTGGGACAACGCAACGATCTTCCAGCATTCACGCGCCCGTGCGAGACAGACAACCGGCGGTGATCGCCCCACTCACCGCCCCTTGAGCGCCGCGCGGATCACCGGCTCCATCACGTCCGCCTGCCGCACGAAACCGAGATCGTTCGGATGCGAGCCATCCGTCGCGCCTTCGGCGTCGTGCCCGAGCAGGTCGTCGCCCGCGACGTAGAACAATTTCTTCACGCCCTCCGCCTTCAGTTTCTCAAAACCCTCGCGCAGCGCCGCGTGGTTGTCGGTGTGGTGCTGGTTTCGTTTCGGCAGAATCCACGAGTTGGTATTCCGCCGGTCTTCCACGAGAACGATCGGGGTCTCGGGTCGTGCCGCGCGGAGCTGTTGCACGAGCGGAATGCACTTCGCGCGCACCGCCGCCGCATCCATGTTCGGCAGGCAATCGATCACAAACACCGCTGCGTCGATCTTCACCAGCAACTCGCCGACCGCCGCATCCATGCGACCGTTGCCGGAAAACCCGAGGTTCACCACCGGACAATCCAAGCGCCGGCCGAGAATCGCCGTGTGCACCATCCCGGGACGCGACGCACTCGCGCCGTGCGTGATCGAGGTGCCGTAAAAAACGATCGGCTTGCCCGTGCGCGGCGCGAGCGCTTCGAACTTCGCGTCGGGCGGCACACCGAGGGAAAGGCTTTCCACCCCGTTGTAGAGCGGCAGGTAAACCGCGTATTCGCGGAAGCCCGGTGCCAGCCCACCGATAATTTCCTGCCGCGTGGTTTTTTTGTCAGGCCGCGAGACGCCGACCCAGCGCCACACGCCGTTCTCATCCCGCGCGTAGAGATCGAGCCCGCTCGCGCCAATCGGCGTCATGTTGGCGCCGTTGAGCTTCTCCTTGAGCACTGTGCAGTCCGCCCAGATCACCGTCGCATCCGTCTTGAAGCGCACCATCATGCCCGCGCTATCGCGACTGAGTCCCCACACCGCGGCCGTCACGCTCCCGTCGGCCACCGCGGGGAGTCGGTCAAACCACCGCTTCCTTTCCATCTCCGGCCACGCGCGGCCTTCGACCCCCCACGTGGTCACATCGTGCCACGCGAGCGGCGGCTCGACGGGTTGCTTCGTCGCCGCCGCTGCGGGCGCAGCGGGAGCGGGCACGGGCGTTTTCTTCGCCGCGGGGTCTTGCGCGAAAACCGCGGAAGCGAAAACGAGGCCGGCTGAAAGCAGAGCAAGCCGGGATAACGGTGTGATTGGAAACATGGCGGGTGCGGGGCGTGGCTGAGCGAGTCGGTGAAAACGGGGTGAGTCGATTCGTGGCCACGCTTTCGATATCCGACGCTCCCTGCAATCCGCGAAATTTTGACGTCGGCTTTCTCCTGCAACCTCCCGTAGCGTTTCCACGGTCTCAGTATTCCACCCTCCTCTCCGCTCCACCCTACTCCATGAAACTCCGCCTCAACCACGCCCTCCTTGTCGTCACCGCTTTCGCTGCGCTCTGCGCCCTGCCGCTCCGCGCCCAAATTCTCACGAAACCCACCGTCAGCCTCGAACTCGCCAAGAAGATCGCGGCCAAGGCCCACGCCGAAGCCGCCAAGAGCAAACTCACGGTGGTAATCGCGATCGTCGACGACGGCGGCAGTCTCGTTTACCTCGAACGCATGGACGGCACGCAGCTCGGCAGCATCGTCGTCGCGCAGGAAAAGGCCACGACCGCGCTGAAATTCAAGCGTCCGTCCAAGGCCTTTGAAGACATGGTCACCGGTGGCCGCAACGCCGTGCTCTCGCTGCCCGGAGTCGTCGCCATCGAGGGCGGCCTCCCGCTCATCGTCGACGGCGCCATCATCGGCGCGATCGGCATCAGCGGCGCCAAATCCACCGAAGACGGTGTGATCGCGCAGGCCGGTCTCGCCGCGCTCGCGAAGCCGTAATCTCCGTCGCCGCGCATTTGCGCCAGCCGGTCGCCGTCCTTTGAATCCTCGCAGCCACGGGTTTTTCACCCGTGGCTTTTTCGCGCCCCCTCGCCCGCGCCTTGCCTTGCCGCTCAGTCAGCCCACACTGCGAACACCCCGCTCCGCATGAACTCGCTTCTATCGCTCCGCGCCTTGGTCACCCTTCTCGCCCTCACCGCGGTCTTGCCCCGCGCGTCGACCGCGGACGTCGCCACTCCGCCCGTCTACGACCAGATGCTGAAGATCGATGTCCACTCGCATATTTTCGAAGACGTCCCCGCCATCCACGCCCTCTTCGCCCGCATCAACGTCCGCACGATCAACGTCTGCGTCCCCGGCGGCGATGGTCAGCTCGCCCTCATGGATCGGATCGCCTTCGAACTTTACGGTCGGCACCCGCAACTCTACCCCGTTACCACGACCTTCGATCTCCTTACCCGCGACGAACCCGACTACGCCGCCCGCACCATCGCCGCCCTCGACCGCGCCTTCGCCCGCGGCGCCGTCGCCGTGAAAATATGGAAGGAGGTCGGCATCGAAATTAAGAATCGCGACGGGAAATTTATTCTCCCCGACGATCCGCTCTTCGACCCCATCTACGCGCACCTCGCCAAAATCGGGAAACCGCTCCACGCCCACCTCGCCGAGCCTATCGACGCGTGGCTCCCCCTCGACAAAGACAGCAACCACTACAGCTACTATTCGACCAATCCGCAGTGGCATCTCTACGGCAAGCCCGAGTATCCGAGCCACGCCGCCATCATCGCCGCGCGCGACCACATCATGAAAAAGCACCCGACCCTTGTCGTCGTGGGCGCCCACCTCGGCAGCCTCGAACACGATCTCGACGGCATCGCCGAGCGCCTCACTCGTTACCCGAACTTTCACATCGAGGTCGCCGCCCGCACCCGCAACCTCACCCGGCACCCCGCCGAAAACGTCCGGGCCCTCTTCCAGAAATTTCCGGATCGCATTATGTATGGCGTCGACGCCGGCTGGATGCCCCACCGGCGCGATACGCCGCCCACCGACGCGCAGCGCCAAGGCCACGTCAACAGCCTCGAACTCCGCTATCGCGCCGACTGGGACTACTACGCCGGCCAAGGCGAAACGACCTACAACAACCGCAAAACCGCAGCGCTCCACCTCCCAGCCGACATCTTGGAAAAATTCTACCACGCCAACGCCGAACGCATTTTCAAACTCGACGCCGCCTGGCGGCGCAGGCCGTAAACCACTCCGCTTCCTCGTGGAATGCGCTGCGAAAAATCCAAATCCCGGTTTAGAGATTGAGCGCCGCGCCTCTTACCCCACACCTCACGACCTCCACTCACCGCCCGTCATTGGTCATTGGTCATTGGTCATTGGTCATTGGTCATTGGTCATTGGTCCTTCTCTCCTTCTCTCCTTCCCTCCGTCTCTCCCTCTTCCGTCTCTACCCCCTCTCTCCCATGATCACCACTACCCTGTTCGGCCTCCTTCTCGGCGTCGCTCTCGCCGCGCTCCTCACCCTGCTCTTCGGCGTCTACACCATCGGCCCCACCGAGCGCGGCGTGCTCACCACCTTTGGCCGCGCGCAGCGCACCAACGGCACCACCGCCGACGATCCCCAACTCGGCGCCCTTCTCACTAACGAGGAGAAATCCCGCTACAGCTACCCGTGCGTCCGGGTGATTCCACCCGGCGGACCCTACTTCAAGTGGCCGTGGCAGCGCCTCTACAAAGTTGATATGACCATCCAGACCGTCGACATCACGTGGGACCCCGAGATTCGCCAAGACTCCATCGAGGCCGTGACCAAGGACAACCTCACCGTCCAAATCTCCGGCCAGATCCGTTGGAAACCTGCCGAGCGTAATCTCTACGCCTACCTCTTCGGCATCTCACACCCCGCCGCGCACGTCGTCGGCTACTTCATCTCGGTCCTCCGCGACCGCATCGCCACCTTCCACGGCGAAGCCGCCGAGGGCGCCGTCGAGGGCGTTTCCATCAACGATCTCCGCCGCAATCTCTCCCTCATTAACAGTTTCATGGAAGAGTCCTGCCGGAAAACCGCCGCCCGTTATGGCATCGATCTCGACGCCGCGCTCATCACGAACATCGACCCTCCTTCCGACGTCGACGAAGCGCTCGCCTCGATCAACACGACGCAGAATCAAGTCGCCGCCTCGATCAGCCAGGCCAAGGCCGATGCCGACCAAAAACTAAAGATGGCCGAGCAAGCCGTGCAGATCGCCGAAAACCGCGCGCAAGCCGAAGCCTCGCCCATTCTCGAACTCGGCAAAATCCTCTCCGGCATGCACGCCGAAGGTGGCAAGGCCGCCCTCGACAGCTACCTCCGCAACGCGAGTCTCCCGCTCCGCGAAAAAGCCGCCCAAACGATCCTCAAACTCTAACGCGCTCCCGCCATGTCACCTCTCCTCGTTTCCGTTCTCATCGGCGTCGTCGGTACCTTCGTCGCCGTTCCCATCGTCCTCGCCATCGGCCAGATGTTTCAGCTCTGGCGCGTGCTGCCCGAGCGCACCGTGCTCGTCTACACCTTCTTCGGCAAAGTCGTCGGCCAAGTTGAAGAGCCCGGCCTCTTCTTCCCCCTCGCCCACTTCGGCCCGAAGGCCCTCCTCTTCCCGCTCTTCGGCAAAGCCTACACGGTCCGCACCGTCATCCATCAAGCCTACCTGCGCAACCAGCTCGTCAACTCCGAGGAAGGCGCCCCGATGGGCGTCGGCATCTGGTTCGAAATGTTCGTCAAGGAACCGAAGGCCTTCCTCTTTCAAAACTCCGACCCGATCGGCTCCCTCAAAGCCAACGTCGCCACCGCCGTCGTGAAACAGCTCTCGAATCTCCGCCTCGAAGTCCTCCTGGAAAACCGCGACGCCCTCTCGCGCAAAGTCCGCGAGGAAGTGTCGCCAACCTCCTCGCAATGGGGTTTCAGCCTCGGCTCGACCTACATCCGCAAAGTCGCTTTCCGCGACAAGGGCATGATCGCCGAGATTCAGCGCAAAGTCGTCAACCGCCTCCGCCAAGTCACCGCCGCCATGCGTCAGGCAGGCGAGAACGAAGTCGCGATCATCCACTCCGCCGCCGACAACAAAGCCTCCCAACGCCTCGGCCAAGCCCAGGCCGTCCGCCCGCAAGTCGTCGGCCGCGCCCTCGCCGAAATCCAACGCTCGCCCGAAGTCGCCACCGCTCTGTTCACGCTGCTCGACATCCAAGCCACCCTGAAGAGCCCCGGCAAAATCACCCTCGCGTCGGGCGAGTCGACCGGCCTCCTGCTGAACAGTTAGCCACGAGCGACCGCCTTGCTTAAGTTCCGCCGAAGCTAAGTCCAACTGCACTGAGTCTTCGCCCGCGGGGCCCGCCGCCCACGTCGCGTTGCTTAGGTGCGCGCCTGTCCGAGTTCTCAGGCGACTCCGTGCTCGCCAGCGCTCCACCAATTTCTACGGTCGGGACATGGAGTCACCCCTTTCCTTGCGCAGTATGGCCCACCAACTCGGCGCCTTGCTCGCCCTCGCCCTCATCGCAGCCGCCGCTACTCCGGCCCTGCTGGCCGCCGCCGCGCCGCCCTCCACTCCGCGCCCGCCCAATATCGTCTTCATCTTCGCCGACGACCTCGGCTACGGCGACCTCGGCTGCTACGGCGCCACCGACATCAAGACGCCCCACCTCGACCGCCTCGCGACCGAGGGCACGCGCTTCACGAGTTTCTACGTCTCCCAATCTGTCTGCACCGCCTCGCGTGCCGCGCTCATGACCGGCAGCTACGCCAACCGCGTCAGCATGAGCGGCGCCCTCAACCACACCAGCACGGTCGGTCTCCATCCGCAGGAAAAACTGCTTCCCCAAGTCTTCAAGGACCGCGGCTACGCGACCGCCATCTTCGGCAAATGGCACCTCGGCCATCACCCGCAATTTCTCCCCACCCGCCGCGGCTTCGACGAATGGCTCGGCATCCCCTACTCCAACGACAACGGTCCGCTCCATCCCACCACCAAGGGCATTCCCTCGCTCCCGCTCTACGCGAACGAAGACATCGTCGAACTCGATCCCGACCAGTCGCAGTTTACCCGCCGCCTCACGGAGCGCGCCGTCTCCTTCATCGAGCGCAATCACTCGAAGCCCTTTTTCCTCTACGTGCCGCACATCATGCCGCATGTCCCCATCTTTGCGTCGGAAAAATTCAAGGGCACCAGCCAGCGCGGCCTCTACGGTGACGTCGTCCAAGAGCTCGATTGGTCCGTCGGCCAAATCATGGCCACGCTCCAGCGCCTCGGCCTCGACGAAAACACCCTCGTCGTTTTCTCGTCCGACAACGGCCCCTTTCTTTCTTACGGCGAACACGCCGGTTCCGCCGGTCCTCTCCGCGAGGGCAAACTCACCACCTTCGAAGGCGGCATGCGCGTGCCCTGTCTCGTCCGCTGGCCCGGGAAAGTCCCTGCCGCGCGCGTCAGCGAAGCACCGTTTTCCACCATGGATTTTCACGTGACGTTCACCGCCCTCGCCGGGGCCAAACTCACCGACGTCAAGCGCGACGGCACCGACATGACTCCGCTCCTCCTCGGCCAGCCCGGCGCCAAGGGCCGCGACGAATTCTGGTTTTACTCCGGCGAAGAGCTCCACGCCGTCCGCCGTGGCGAGTGGAAACTCCACGTCCCGCACGACTATCTCGTCGTCGCCGCCGAGCGCGGCATGGGCGGCAAGCCCTCTAACTACGGGAAGATGAAGCCCGAATCCATCGAACTCTCCGGCATCCGCGGCATCGCGAGCCGCCACGGTTACCGCGTCGAAAAAACCGAAATCGCCCTCTACAATCTCAAGGAAGACCCCTCCGAACTCCGCAACGTCGCCGCCGCCCACCCCGACATCGTCGCCCGCCTCCAGCTCGAGGTCGCCGCCGCCCGCGCCGACCTCGGCGACTCCCTCACAAAGACCCCCGGGACAAACCTCCGCCCGGCCGGCGACGTCCGCGCCGCCCTACCCGCCGGCGTGAAGCGTATCTCAAATATCGAATACAGCCGCCCCGCAACCGGCGCGCTCCTCCTCGACCTCTATCTCCCCGGCACCGCTCCCACCAAGCCGCTCCCCGTCATTCTTTGGACGCACGGCGGCGGCTGGAAAAACGGCTCCAAAGAAAATTGCCCGCTCACGTGGCTCGCCGCCGAGGGCTACGCCGTTGTCAGCCTCGATTACCGTCTGAGCTGGGCCGCCCAGTGGCCCGCCCCGATCGACGACGCCCGCGCCGCGATCCGCTGGCTCCGCACCAACGCCGCCCGCTACGGCCTCGACCCCGCGCGTTTCGCCATCTCCGGCGGTTCCTCGGGTGGCAATCTCGCGAGCATCGTCGGCACCGCCCCCGCTGCGACTGGCGAAACCGTCTCCAGCCGCGTCGGAGCCGTCATCGATTTCTACGGCGCCAGCGACATGCTCACCATGCCCGTCAACGTCCCCGGACCCGGCAAGACCGAAGCCGACCTCGCCACCTCCAACGGCGCAAAACTCCTCGGCGGCACCGTCCGCGACCGCCCGGAACTCGCGCGCCAAGTCAGTCCGCTGCACAACATCACCAAGGACGATCCACCATTTCTCATTGTTCACGGCGACCAAGACGACCAAGTCCCCCTCGAACAAAGCGAACGTCTCCACGCCCGCCTTCGCGAGGTCGGCATCCCGTCGGAGTTCCACGTCCTCACCGGCGCCGGCCACGGCGGCAAGGCCTTCGACACGCCCGAAGTCCGCGGCTGGATCCGCGCGTTCCTCAGCCGTTCACTCGCACCTTCGTCGCGAAATTAGTGTTTCCTTCCGAGCGTCGCACGCCAACTTCCCCGCCGCTCGTTAACCCCGTTCGCCAATTTATCCTCCTGATCTCCGCTCTCGTCTTCACCATGCATCGTCTCTTTCCGATCCGCGCCCTGCTCACCACCGCCACGTTACTGCTCGCCGTGGCGTGCAGTCCGTTCGCCCGCGCCCAGACCTTCGTCCAATTCACCGCTACCTTTGACTTTGGAACGCTGAGCGCCCCCGACCAGGCGAAGTTCCAGGCAACGATTAATTCGGCGCTAAACTTCTATTCCACTACCTTCACCACACCGACTCCTCTCAACGTCAGCATTCTGTTCATGGCCGACGAGAGTGTCAGCTTGGGCCAAAGCTCCACCTTCGTGAACACGGTGAGCTACACAAATTTTCGCGCCGCCCTGGTGACCAACTCCGGATCTTCGTCCGATACGACTGCCCTCAGCCTCCTGCCAATCCAAACCAACAACCCGGTGAACTCGTCGCCGAATCTGTCGATTTCCACCCCGTTGATCCGGGCCCTGGGCCTGAGTGGCGGAACGACCGGCGGTGAACCGGACAGCACCGTCAGCCTCAAGACCTCAATCATGAATTTGGATCGGACCACCATCGACCCCGCGAAATACGATCTCAAATCCACCGTCTGGCACGAAGTGAACGAAGTCCTCGGATTCGGTTCAGCCCTGAACAACTTGAACAACGGCGACCCCACTCCGACCGGGGCGATCGGCTCACTGGACCTTTTCCGTTACACCACCGGAAATTTGAGCACCCGTAGCTTTACCACCGACCTAAACGCCGGGGCGTCTTTTTCTATCAACGGCACGACCGCGCTGACCGGATTCAACCAAACTCAAGGTGGCGATTTCCACGATTTTATCGGCGGAACCCAGGTGCAAAACGCCTTCGGTTCTCCCGGTACGACTCCCAATATGGGCACCGCCGAGCTCACCGCCCTCGACGTCGTCGGCTATAATCTTTCAGGTGTGCCGGAGCCGCAAACCTATGCTCTTTTTGCCGGCCTCGCCTCGCTCGGTTGGGTCGCGATCCAGCGGCGCCGGAGAGCCAAGACCCGCTGAAAAGTTTGCGGCCGCCCAGCCGCGTCGCGTCCAAAAATACTATTGGCCTATTCGTCGGCCGTTTGCACACTTCGGGCATCGCCGCCCGCGAGTCGTTTGCGGCCCCGGCTGCCTCCCCACCCCCAACCCCGGAGCTCCCCCATGACCATTACGACGTCGATCCTGAAGTTTCTTGCCACCTCAATCGTCGCCGGCCTGCTCGGCGGACTCGCGATGGAATTAGCCATGTGGCTCATTTCCCGTCTCGGCCTCGTCAGGGGGGACATGGTTCTCGCGCTCGGCAGCCTCCTCACCAAGTCTCGCGAAAACGCCTACCGGGTCGGCCTGTTCGTCCACGTGACGGCGGCGGTTAGCTTCGGGCTCGCATATACACTGCTGCTGCTGACGCTCGGCTATACTCATCTGCCCACCTCGCTCATGCTCGGTCTCGGCCTGGGCGTGCTGCACGGGTTGCTCGTCAGCCTGATGCTCGTCTGGGTCGTCGCCGACCACCATCCGTTGGAAGAGTTCAAGGAAGCGGATCTGCTCGTCGGTCTGTCTCATTTCGCCGGACACGTGGCCTACGGCGCGGTCGTGGGGTTGGCGGTCGGACTCTTGCCGCTCTGACGCCCCGGCGCTTCTTTGGGCCTGCGGGCGTCCTTCGGTGAAGGCCAACGTTACCTCGCCTGCCGCACACCGTCACGTTAACACCGTCCGCCGCCTCCCCATGCACCGCCGCCTCGCTCCGCTCTTTCTGCTCCTCTACGTGTCGCTCGACTTCGCTCCTGTCGCCCGCGCCGGTCTCCTCGATTTCCTCTTCGGCAAACGCGAGATCGAGGTGATCACCATCACCGATATGTCGCCGGAAGGGCGGCTCTTTCGCCGACCGACGCCGGAGAGCCCCACCTACTACCTCGCAGCCAGTCTGGGTTTCCGTGACCTCGGCGGATCGGTCGGCGGAGAGAAGCAGCCGCCCAACGACGAGGTCATCCGCACGATCACCAAGGTGCTCGCCAAACAGGGCTATCTTCCAGCCACCGAGCAATCACCCGCCGCCACTCTCGTGCTCGCGCTGGCGTGGGGCACGCTCAATGCCGATCTCGAATACGGCATGAACCCGGACTCCCCACCCCGCCAACGCAACCGTCAGCAGATCCTGAAGTTTCTCGGCGGGTACAAAATGGGCTTCTCCGCCGCCGATTTCGACCCGCTCATGCCCTCGCTCGGCGGACTGAGTTTTCACGATTTCGATTCGCGCGCACTCTACGACATTTCGTCGGAAGATTTCTACGTGGCCGTCATCGCCGCTTACGACGCAGCGGCGATGGCCAAGAAGCAGAAGAAGCTCCTCTGGACGACCCGCATCAGCTGCCCTTCACGCGGCTTCTGGCTCGCCGATGTCATGCCGACCATGATGGCCATCTCCGGCGCAAACATCGGCCGCGAAATGTCCCGCCCGGCGTGGGTCAACGCCTCCGACAACTACAAACCTGATATCAAAATCGGTGACCCGGTGCTCGTCGAATACCTCGACAAGGGCGCGCTGCCCGTCGTCGATGTTTCGAAGACTCCGCCGAAATCCAGCGCCAAGCCTGCGACCAACAGTCCGGCCCCAACGCAAATTAAGCCGGTGCCCGTAGCGAAACCATAAGGCGGCCTGGCCAAGCGCACCTAGGTGTGGCGGGTCGCACTGCGGTCGCCCCAACCCTGATAGGCAGCGATGAGAATCACGGTATTGGTTTTCCGTGCGTCGACGGCCAAGCGCGAAAGCGCCATCACACCCAAGATCTTGCCACGACCGGAAACGACCGCCCCAACGGTGATCATCAAGGCCAACCTCTGCCAATCACACCGCAGACTCCGCAAGAAGCCGACGAAGTGAGCAATCCGGTTCGTGGTTACTCAGGCAGCGGCCGATCCTTGGTCTCGGGAAGGAACGGCAGCACGAGCACGCCGAGCAGATAGATCCCCGCCAGCCAGCAAGCTGCATCGCGAAACGCGTTGAGTTGGGCATCGGCCTTGGCGATCGCGTCAGCCGTCTTGGGCAGCGCCGCCACAGCTGATTCGCCAAGCGACTTCTGGAGCGAACCAAGGGTGATCGGGCCGGTGGCGGCGATAAAGCGACCGACGTTATAACAGAAACTCACGCCCGTGCTGCGAAGACGGGTCGGGAACAACTCGGGTAGGTAGATCGCAAAACCGGCAAAAATGCCGAGCTGGCAGAAGCCCATCAGACCCGTCATCCAGATGTCGGACTTCGTCTGAAAATTGCGGAAGAAGAAAATCGTCGCGGCGAAAGCAGCAATAAATCCGAAGGCGAAAACAATTTTTCGCCCATAGATGGCCGCCAGTTTCGAAAATGCGATCATCCCGAAAAACGCACAGATGTTTTGCACAATCAAATTTGCCGCCGTCCACCACTGCTTGCCGGCGTTGATTTTTTCCGGCGAGAGGTTTTGCGCGCGCAGCGCCTTTTCAATCGCCGGTCCAATCAGCGAACCGGAGAAAAATCCGACGCCCCACAACCCGACGACGCCCGCCACACAGAGAATCATTCCGAAGATTGCAGAACTGCGCCACTGCGCTTCGCCGAAAAGACTGCCGTAGCTCCCCATCGCCTTGCCGCCGACTTCCCGGCTGGCCTTGCGGGCCGCGATCCACTTGGCCGGCTCCTTGAGGCGAACCATGATAAAAATGCAGAGAAACGCCGGAGCTGCCCCGATGACAAAAAGGTATTTCCACGAATTCATCGGATCCATTTCCGAGAGCGCCATCGCACACAGGCCGGCGGTGACGTTTCCAACCGCCGAGAGCGCCTGAAGCAGTCCGAGCGCCTTGGGCCGCGCCAACTCCGGCAACGAGTCCGCCACCAGCGCGACCGCGAGTCCGAATACGCCGCCTACCCCGAGGCCGGTCAGCGCGCGATAAATCATGAACTCATTGACATCTCGCGAAAATGCCGAGAGCCCCGTGCAGAGCGAATAGATCAGCACCGTGATCGAGAGGGTCTTGGCCCGTCCGATCCGATCGCCAACCGAGCCAAAGATCAAACCGCCGAGAGCCCAGCCCGCCACGAACACACTTTGCGCCACCCCGCCGAGCCGCTTCAACTCCGGGCCCTCTGTGCCAACCGCGGAAAGGGCTTTGATGGCGTTATCCCGTGCCAGAATGAAGAGCTGTTGATCAAGACAATCGAAGAGCCACGCGAGCGAGGCGATGGTGAACACGAACCAATGTTCGCGCGTCAACGTGCGATACCAGGGCAGAGCAGCGGCGGTGGGAGAAGACATAGGGTGGGGAAATTCGGCTTACGCGATGATTCTCACTGAATCAGGAAACAAGCACCCAACAAAGCACGATTCATTCCGCAAGAACGAGGCGAATGTTTACCCAACACACCATCACCCCAAGCTTCGGAAAATCTCCGGTCAAAACCCCACCCCGTTTAGCCACTTACTCTTCTGGCAACGGTTGATCCTTCGTCTCGGGCAGCATCGGTAGCACGAGTAGGCCAAGCAGCAGCACGAGACTCACCCACAAGCCGGCAGTGCGAAAGCCCTCAAGATTTCCGCCGAGGCTTTTGGTAATCTGACCCACCGTAAACGGCGAGGTCGCCGCCGCGACGCGCCCAAAGTTGTAACAGAAACTCGTGCCCGTCGCGCGCAGGCTGGTGGGAAACAGCTCCGGCAAATAGATCGCATACACGGCAAAGACCGACAACTGACCGAACCCCATCAACGGAATCATCCAAAAGATGTCACTGAAGTTCCGCATTCCTTTGAAGACGAGCACCGTCGACAGGAACGAGAGAACCAGGGCGAGGCCAAACGCAATCTTGCGTCCTTTTACTTGGGCCACCCATGCGAGCGTCGTCATCCCGACAAATCCACCGAGGTTCTGGAGCAAAAGGCCCATCGAGCTCCAAAACGCTTTTTCACTCGCCAGTTTCTCCGGCGTGACGCCCGTAGCCTTCAAATGTTCCGTGATGATCGAGGACACGATGACCGGGTGAAAATTGCCGATACCCCAGAGACCGATAATACCTGCACTGCACAAAATCAGGCCGGCCCAGGCGTGCTTGCGCCAACGCGGGTGTGACAGCAGTGAACCGTAGGAGCCGAACTTCACACCGCTGATCTTTCCGGCGGCTTTGGCCTCCACCCACTTCTGCGGCTCCTTGAGCTTTGCGAGAATGAACACACACAGAAACGCCGGCGTCGCGCCGACCAAGAACATCGCCTGCCAGGTCTGGAGCCCGCCAGGCAAGAGCTTCTGCGCAGCCAACGCCGCGATTCCCAGACCGATCAACGCGGCCGCAATATTGCCGATCGTGGACAGCGATTGCAGGAGCCCGAGCGCCGGCGCCCGTGCCTTATCCGGCACCGTGTCGGCGACCAACGCGACGGCGAGGCCAAACACCCCGCCGACACCCATTCCAGTCAAGAAGCGATATACACAGAAATCGAAGAACCCCGTCGAAAGCGCACTCAAGCCGGTGAATACCGAATAGAGCAGGACCGACACCGTGAGAATCCGGGCCCGCCCAAAACGATCGCCCAGCGAGCCAAACAACAATCCTCCGGCCGCCCACCCCAACAGAAATACCGACGTCGTGTAGGAGCCATATTCGATCACCTTGGTCTTGTCGGGCAACAGCTGCTCCATCGCCGCTCCGCGACCGAGATTGAAAAACTGCTGGTCCATGCAGTCGAATAACCAGGCGAGCGAGGCTACGCCGAAGACGAACCAGTGATCGCGCGTGAGTAATTGACGCCAGGAGGTGGCCGGAGCGGAGGGAGATAACATAAGGAAAAGGGGAAAGCTGGATTGACGCGGCAGGTGGCGGGGCGTTGCGCAGTGGCTAGAGTCGAACCGGCGCGCCGCGGTCGGCAGAAAGGTAGAGCGCACGGATCAGGGCGACGGCTTTGCGCGCTTCATAACCGTCAATCGCCACCGGCCGGTTGTCACGTAGCGAATCGATCAAATCCTGAATTTGCCGCAAGTGCCCCTGAATGCTGATGGCGTTGGGTGCGGTCGCGCCCGATGCCATGGCCGGGTCGAGTGCGGCCGCCCGGATCGCGTCGTCCCCCGACAGCGGGGCGCGAAATTTCCATTCGGCGAGATGATCGTCTTCCAGCCTGGCCGAGCCGTTTTCCCCGCAGATTTCGATCCGTCGCGACCACCCTGGCCACGCAGCAGTCGTCGCCTCGATGCTACCGAGCGCACCGTTCGAATAGTGCAATGTCGCGCTGAGCGTGTCCTCCGCTTCAATATGTTCGTAGACGCGCCGCGTCTTGCGCGCGTAAACTTCATCCGGCATCCCCGCGAACCACTGGAGCAAGTCGATGCCGTGGATACCTTGATTCATCGCCGCCCCGCCGCCATCGAGGGCGAGCGTACCCTTCCAGCCTGTGTAATACTCACGCGAGCGGTGCCATTTCACGTAAGCGCTCGCGAGCACGATGCGTCCGAAACGCCCGGCGACCATCGCCGCTTTGAGCGCCCGCGCGCCTTCGCCGAAGCGGGCCTGGAAGATCGGTGCGATTTTCACGCCCGCCGCATCGGCCGCCCTGAGCAGTTCGTCTGCACGCTCCGTCGTGATCTCAATCGGCTTTTCGACGACCAGGTGCTTGCCCGCCCGAACCGCCGCGAGCGCCGGCTCCAAGTGTGCGCCGCTCGGCGTCGTGATGCACACGACGTGGATATCGGGGCGCGCGACGAGTTCGGCGACACTCGTGGTGGCCAACGGAACCGCGTGCTTCTGCGCAAAAGCCCGGGCGTTGTCCGCATTCCGTGTCGCAATTCCGACCAGCTTCGCGCCCGTCGCTGCCGCAATGGCCTGCGCATGGTAGTCAGCGATCATGCCGACGCCAATAATGCCGAAGCCCAGGGGCGAAGCGGCTGCAGGGAAAGGAAGTGGAGCGGAATGTGCGGTCATACGGAATAGAAACGACGAAGCCGTCAGGCCGGTGCACGCGCACCGCTCATCAGCAAGACCCATGGCCCGGCAGGCTGACAAGCCCGCGTTACGACCTAGACTCGGCCCAACCTCCTCCGCTCAACGCTTCTCGTCCGGAGTGTAAAACGCACCCAAATGTTTCAACACCGCGTTCTTCAATTCCTCCGCATCAACTTGGCCGTTGTGCCGCCAGACGATTTTGCCGCCGGGTGCGATCAAGACCGTGTGCGGAAGCGGGCCTGGCCACGCCGGATCAAGCGCCTGCACGAGCGCATCGCTACTGGCCTCGGTGTAAATAAAGTTCGCCGTCTCGCGACCCTCCGCAGCCAGGAGTCGCTTGAGGCGGGCGGAGGGCACGGCGTGCTGCTGCTCCAAAAACTTCTTCGCCGGTAGCTTCATTTTCGGATCGTCCATGCTGATCGTCACGAGCTCGAAGTCGCGGTTGCTGAGGCGGCGCGACAGCGAAACCAAGGCCGGAAACTCCGCGACACAGGGTGCACACCAGGTTGCCCACACGTTGACGAGCCGGAATCGGTTCGACGGATTCTTTGCGAGCGCTGCGACTCCGGCCGCATCAACCGGGAGCAGATCGACGGGCTCGGCCTTCCATTTCGCGTCGGCCTTGGCCACATCGTCGCGCTTCGTATTCCACTTGGTCGAACAGCCCATGACCGTCGTCTGCGCCACCGCAACCGGTTTTCCGGCGAGCAACTCGACGACCGCATTGCGGGTGTCGTGCGATCTCACGGACGCAACTTCCTCGAATCGCGAATCATCGACGCGGCCGACGTAGCGGAGCTTCCGCTCGCGATCGAAGAGAAAGACATGGGGCGTCGCGAGACAGCCGTAAGCCTTGGCCGTGACCTGCGTGTCGCCGTCGTAAAGATAGGGAAACGGAAAACCGGACTCCTTGGCGTAGAGCTTCATTTCCTCGTAGCTGTCGTTATATTTGCTGTATCCGAGCTCGTCGATACGGACGCCCTCGGGGCTGTTGGGATTGATGGCGACGACCGCGAGTCCCTTGTCAGCAAACTCCCGCGCGAGAGGGAGCAAGCGGGTCTCGGACGCGTGCGAATAAGGACAGTGATTCGATAGAAACACGACCATCAGCACGGGCGCCGCCTTGAAGTCGGCGAGCGTGGTCATCCGACCGTCGATCCCAAGCAAGGTGAAGTCGGGCGCAGCGTCACCGAGGTTCAATTTGCGCGCGTCGGCGGGCAGCCCGCCGGAGATTTCACCCTTCGCTCCCGTGCCCCCTTTTTTCTGGGTTGGTTGGGCGAGCGCGGTGAGGCACAGTCCACCGAGCAAGGCGGCGGCGACGAAACGATGAAGGGGGTATTTCATAGGGAAAAAGCAGGGCGCAGGATCGCTGCGCCCAAAATCCTCGATCAGCTCATGCCAGCCAACATGCCCCGCACGTAGCCAACCGATTCGGCCAGGCCCGTGACCGGATTGCCTGCGACCTTTTCGTATTCAAAGGCAACGACTCCCTTGTAGTTAACATCGATCAGCGCTCGCAACATGCCGCGAACATCCAGACGCCCGGCCCCTACTTCGATCGGAACATCTTTCTGCGCCCCGACGACTGCGACACTGTCTTTCATATGCACATCGTAGAGACGCGCGGCATATTTTTTGATCGACGCAGCGGCATCATCCCCGAAACGGGCGGTATGGCCGACGTCGATGCACAGGCCGATACGGGCATCCAGGGATTTGATGGCGTTCCACGCGACCTCGGGCGTCGGATAAACTTTGTCCTCGGGTCCGTGATTGTGGATCGCGAGTTTTTGATCGAATTCCTTCACCAATTTCTCGACGAGCGGAAGCGCAGCGATGTCCGGTTTGCAGACCATCGTGGACATCCCGGCGGCCTTCACGTTTTCAAAGGCCTGGCGACACTTCGCCTCGTCGTTGGGCAAATTGACGACGCCTGATCCGGTGAGCGCGAGACCGGCGGCCTTCAGTTTTTCTCCAACTGCCCGGCACTCCGCGACGGAGGCCGTTTCCCACGCACAGTGATTTTTGAACAGCGCGATATTTGAGACGCGCAGCGTCTTCACGGTCGCGATGGCATCGTCAAGCGACAGATTGCGCAATGAGTAGGAGGCCACGCCCAGACGGAGTCGTTCCGGGCGGACCGGAGCCAGTGGGGCAGACGGTGCTGCGGCCGCGCGACCGATCGAGCCAAGGAGCGGAAGGGAAAACGCACCGAAGGCAGCGGTGCGGAGAATTTCGCGACGGGTAATGGTATTCGGATTGGGCATAGGGGAAGCAACCTTCTGGCGGGCAACGCGGCCCTCAGCAAGACCGATGGCACCTCGCCGACAAGATTCGCAAAGGCTAATAGCTCCGTGAAATCGAATCGGGACAAACCCGGCGCCTCACTCACCCACGACGTTAAGTTTAGCGCGCCGCGCGCGCTCCCCTCGCAAATTTCCGCAGATATTTCAAGGCGACGTCGAACTCGTGTGGCAACGGCGCGCTGATCGTGAAAGGCTCTTTGGTCTCGGGGTGCTTGAGGGTGAGCTCGCTCGCATGGAGCGCGAGTCGGTCGAGCAGGGGCTTCTCCTCGGCGCGCCCCTTGTAGCGGGGTTTGATGTCAGAAAGGAGCAGTTTGATTTCCGGATCACCATAAAAGGGATCATTTAGAATCGGAGCTCCGGCCGCTGCGAGATGGACGCGCAACTGGTGCGTGCGCCCGGTAAGTGGCCGGCACTCCACAAAGGCAAAGCGCCCGAATTTCTCGATCGTCCGAAATTCGCTCAGACACTCCTTGCCGCCCCGCCCCTTGAAGACGCGCATGCGCCCCTTCTGGCGCTCGTCCTCGCCCAAGGAGAGTTCCACGGTGAACGCATCGGGCAGCGCTCCGCCGGCATCCCGGATCGGCACGGCAACCTTCATCGCGTGCTCCGCCGGCAACACGACCACGAAGGTGTGATATTTTTTTCCGATTGTCTTCGACTGAAACTGGCCGCTGACGAAATCGAGCGCGGTCTTGTTCTTTGCACAAAGCAAAATCCCGCTCGTATCCGCATCGAGCCGGTGGACGTTGGCCACCCCATGCCCCAGTTTATCGTGAATCAGGCCCATGAGGTTTTCGCGTTGCTTGTCCCAACGATCGGGCGCGACGAGCATCCCGCTCGGTTTGTCGAACGCGATAAGCGAGGCGTCCTCAAAAATGACAGGCGGAAGCGGCATGGTGCCCGCTGAGAAACGCGAATCGCCGGCCGAAAGTCACGCCTGCGTTTCGCGTCCTTCGATCTCCGCCACGTTCGCCGGGTGCTAAACTCCGGTAAGTCCCCGGCGCGGGCGTGAATTCGCTTGCGGCTCCGCGCCCCGCCACCCTGCCTAAACGGAGGATCGCTCTATGTCGGCTTGGCCAAAACGTTTCTACACCTTCGGCGCAAACCTGCTTACGGCGGGCGCAGAGTGGCGGCTGCGCCAGAAACGCAGCGCGATCGGAGCCCAACAACGCACCTTTAGCGTGCTGACCGGCCACCTCGCCGCCACGTCATTCTGGCGCGAAGCCGGCATTGTCGCGAACCTCTCCTACGCCAATTTTCAAGCGCAGATCGCGCCGCGCAGTTATGAGCAGTTTGCCCCGGCGATCGAACGCATGCGGCACGGCGAAGCAGATGTGCTCTGGCCGGGGCAGTGCGCGTTCTTCGCCCAATCGGCGGGCACGACCACCGGCTCGAAGAAATGCCTGCCGGTCACCGAGGAGTTGCTCGGGCATTTCCGCCGCGCCGCCTGCGATGCGCTGCTCTACTACACCGTGCGGGTCAAACACGCCGCGGTGTTTCGTGGCCGCCACGTTTTCCTCGGCGGATCGACCGAGCTCACGCCGCTCCCCGCGGTAAAACCCCACGAGGCCTACACCGGGGGTTTGTCCGCCATCGCTGCGCTCAATCTTCCGCCGTGGGTCGAACAACACCTCTACGAACCCGGCGCCACCATCGCCCAACTGTCCGACTGGTCGGCCAAGCTCGCCGCCATCGCCCAGCGCACTCACGCGCTCGATATCACGATGCTCGCCGGCCTGCCGCAGTGGGTGCTCCTCCTCGCGGCGGATTTGCGCAAACCCTCGCCCCCAGCCACCCAACAGGCGCCCGACCTGCAAACGCTCTGGCCGAACTTCGAATGCTACCTCCACGGCGGCGCGCCCCTCGGGCCTTTTCAGGATGAACTGCGCCTCGCCCTCGGGCCGACGGTCAATTTCCACGAAATCTATCCGGCCGCAGAAGCGTTCATTGCGGCGCAGGACCTCGCACCGGGCTCCGGCTTGCGGCTGATGGCCGATACGGGAATTTTCTTTGAGTTTCTGCCGATGACGGACTTCGACGACACGCGCCTCGAACAGCTCGGCCATAAAACGGTGCCGCTCGCCGGGGTGAAAATCGGCGTCGACTACGCGCTGCTCGTCACAACCCCCGCTGGACTCGCCCGCTACGTCCTCGGCGATGTCGTACGGTTCCTCTCAACCGAACCACCGCGGCTCATCTACGTCGGGAGCACCCAGCTTCAGCTCAACGGCTTCGGCGAACATGTCACCGAAAAGGACGTCACCGAGTCATTTACGACCGTGTGCCGCCGTCATCGCTGGAGTCCCGTCAACTTTCACGTAGCATCGATTTGCATCCATTCCCTCACGGGACAAAACCGTGGACGCCACGAATGGTGGGTCGAACTCAAGCCCGGCACCGAAAAGACGCCGACCGGCCCGCAAATGGCGGTCGAGCTCGATCTTGAACTCCAAAAACTGAACGAGACCTATGTCGCCAAGCGCAAGAGCGGCGCCATCGACTCTCCGGTCGTGCGACTCGTGATGCCCGGCGTGTTCAAACATTGGCTGTCTTTTACCCAAAAATGGGGCGGTCTGCACAAAATGCCCCGCTGTCGCAGTGACGGTCGCGTCGCCGATGAGCTCGCGCAGATTACCAGTTTCCCGCGGGACTAAGCATTTTTCTCGGTCCTCAAGTTCGCCGAAAGATTCAACACGGATGGCACGTGTGCTGCTCTACTCCATCATCCTGCCCAAAGCAGGGTTTTGGGTAGCGTGACCGGTCGCAAGGCCGGACAGAAAAAACTGGGGCCGGCGTTAAGGGGTTATCGCCGGCCCCTCCTTTTCACCTCCGGCGATCCGCCGCCCACTCGCTTAGCCCCTCACTTTAGCAGCGCCAAGATCTTCTTCGCGTACTCTTCGGTCGGCTCGGCACCGACCTTGCGATCCCGGATCTGCCCGTTCCGATCAATGAGAAACGTCGTCGGCAACGCCTCAATACCCCCAAACGCTGCCACCATCTTTTCATCCCCCATGACCATCGGGTAGTTCACGCCAAACTTGTCCGAAAACGTCTTCACGACGCCCGGCCCGGCCTCGTCCATCGAAACGCCTACAATCACCAAGCCGTCCCTTCCGTGTTGCTTCACGAGATCGACGTAACCGGGAATCTCCGCGCGGCACGGCGGGCACCACGTCGCCCAAAAATCAATCACGACAACTTTGCCCTTAAACTGATCGGATTTCACGCTCACCCCATTCAAATCCTTGAGCGCCCAAGCGGGCGCCGGCGCGATGATCGGCAACCCGGCGATGGCGCCATTTGCCATCGGAGCCGGTGTCATGACTTTGGGCGCCTCCACTTGTTTAGAGCACCCCGCAAAGGCTAAAGCCAAAGCGGTGGCGCAACCGAGTGAACAGCGACGAGCGTTGGAGAATTTCATAAAAGCAGCACGAGCGTAGTACTCAGAGCGTTCACCGCAAATTTTCTTCCCGACTTTCGGCGGATTGCGCTGCGGTTCACCTGACCTCAATTCCCCCTCATCTCCGGCAAATCCAGTCCGAGGGTCTCGATAAATTTCTTCATGGCCGGCGTCAGCACGCGGCCTTTCCGATGCAAAATCGCCAGCGGACGGGTGAACGCCCGCCCTTTGAACTGCAATACCGCCAGCGTCCCCTGCTTCTGCTCCTGCAACACCGTCGCCTGCGGCACGATCGCGATTCCGTGATCGATCTCCACCGCTCGCTTTACGGTTTCGATATTGTCGAACTCCATCACCGGCTCGATCTCGAGCTTGTGCTCGCGAAAGATCTGATCGACCGCCTTGCGCGTCGGTATATCCGGATCAAAACCGATGAATTTTTGCCCCGAGAGATCCTTTACCTCAATCTCCCCACGCTTCGCGATCGGATGCTGTGGATGGGCAATCAGCACCAAGTGATCGTTGCGAAACGGCAACACCTCGATTTGCCGTTGCTTCACCGGAAACGCCACCAGACCAAAATCCACCGCATTGTGCAAAATGTCCTCGTAGACGAGATTCGAGCGCCGGTATTCCACCCGCACGTTCACCGAAGGGAAATCATGCAGGAATTTTTTGATGAACGGTGGCAACTCATGCAGCCCGATCGAGTAGATGGTCGATAGCCGGATCGTGCCACTGATCACCTTCTTCATCTCCTGCAGCTCCGAAAGCAGTTTTTCGTAGGTATGGAGCATCTCCTTCGCCGCCTCATAAACCCGCTGACCCTCCCGGGTGAGTTGGAACTGCTTTTGGCTGCGGTCGATCAGCAGCGACTTGAAGTGCCGCTCCATCGCCCGCGCCTGCTGGCTCACCGCCGACTGCGTGATGCCGTTGAGCTTCGCCGATTTTGAAAAACTCTTCGTCTCAACCAAGTCCGCGAAGATTTTGAAGTTTTCAATTTGCATAATTAGCGCACGTTGTTGGCGCCAGAGTAGCGACGCCGGCTCATCCGTAAACCTTTAATTAGATTCGCTAAAGAGATACTTCACCCGGACTTTTCGCTCCAACCGCCAACCATGTTCATCCGATACGAGGAATTTGTCCGCCGCGCCGACGCTCTCCGCGCTCAAATCGCCACCGCCTGCGCCACCGCCGGACGCGATCCCCGCGAGGTCGAACTCCTCGCCGTCACCAAGACCCACCCCGCCGCCGCCGCTGACTACGCCGCCCGCTACGGGCTGCGGGCCGTTGGCGAAAATCGCGTCCAAGAAGCTGCGGAAAAACGCCCGTTGGCCGCCACCTCGTCCCCCGCGCTTCACTGGGAATTGATCGGCCATCTCCAGTCGAACAAAGCCAAACTCGCGGTTCAGCACTTCGATCGCATCCAAAGCGTCGACAGCGAAAAACTCCTCAACCACCTCGACCGCGCCGCCTGCGAACTCGGCAAGACCCTCCCGATTCTCCTCCAAATCAACGCGGGCGACGATCCGGCGAAATTTGGCGCCGAGCTCGCCGAAGCACCACGCCTGCTCACTGCGGCACTCGCGAAAATGCACCTCCGCGTCGACGGTCTCATGACCATTGCTCCGCTCGGAGCCACGCCCGACGAAACCGCTGCGCACGCCACCCGAACCTTCAACAATCTTCGCACACTGCGCGACGACTTGGCCGCCCGCGTAGGCACGCCGCTCCGCGAACTCTCCATGGGCATGACCAGCGATCTCGCCCTCGCAATCGCAGCCGGCAGCACGATCGTCCGGGTCGGCACCGCGCTTTACGGCCAGCGCTGATCCGCACCAACAAACTCACCCGGCCGGACTTTTCTCAGTTGCGCCGCACCGAAAACCTTTTTCGCATCGGTGCGTGGAAACGGCAACGCTCAACCCCGCCCAGCAAGCCGCCTTCCGCAGCCTGCTCGACGACCCCAGCCCCGCAGTGCGCCGCGCTTTGCTCGCGCACTTCACGCAATTTGGCTCCGCCGCCGCGCCCTTTCTGCAATCGGTCGCCGGCGGCGAAAACCGCATCCTCGCCCACCACGCAGCCTGGTTCTTGGATGAATTGAAGTTCACGGATCCCGCCGCGGAATTCCGCGCTTTCATCCGCTCGATGAACTACGAACTCGAATCGGGGGCGCTCCTGCTCGCCCGCACCGTTTCTCCGCGGCTCGACGTCGGCCTGTGCTGCAGCACGCTTGACCTGATCGCCGCGCGCTGCCGCGAGTTGATCGTCGAACCGTCGTCGACCCGCGAAAAATGCCGCATCGTCAACCGCGTGCTCTTCCACGAATGGGGCTTCCACGGCAACCTCGAGCACTACAAAGATCCCCGAAACAGTTTCCTCGACCAAGTTCTCGTGCGGCGCACGGGCCTGCCGCTCACCCTCAGCATCGTCTACCTCCTTGTTGCCGAGCGCCTGGAGCTCGAACTCGAGCCCGTCGGGCTTCCCGGCCACTTTGTTGTCGGCTGCTACACCGACCAGCACCCCTTTTTCATCGACCCCTTCGATCGCGGTCTCTTCCGCGACGTCGATGAAATCCTCGATTTTCTCCGCTCGAACCACGTCGTCCCAAGCCTCACCGATCTCACCCCGGTACCGGTCCGCGAAGTTCTGTGCCGCTGCTGCCGTAACCTCGTGGAGCACTACACGGCCGCGGGCGAACGCGGGCACGCGAAACTGTTTGCCGATTTCGTCGACGAGTTTGTCTCCACCCACGAGCGCAACTCTCCGTGAGATTTTTGCTTTTCGATTTTGCGCGCGCTTCCCCGCGCTGACTCACTCGGAAATCCAAAATTGAAAACCGAACATTCCCGCGTCTTCACGCTCGCCGACCTCGCCGCGTGGTCGCGCGCCGGCACCTCCCTCGCCGTCCTCGGCCACCCGATCAAACACTCGATCAGCCCGCCGATGCACAACGCCGCACTGGCCGCATTGGCCCGCTCGGACGCACACTTCGGCGACTGGCAGTATTTCCGATTCGAAATCCATCCGGACGACTTGCCGCGCGCCCTCGAACTCCTGCACGAGAAAAAATTTCGCGGCGTCAACCTTACCGTCCCGCATAAGATCATCGCCTTCGATCGCGTCGCGGAGATCGATCCTGCCGCCCGGCTCGTGGGCGCCGTCAATACCCTGCGCTGGACCGAGCGCGGCTGGCACGGCTTCAACACCGACGGCTATGGCCTCGCCTCGGGCGTCAAAGAAACCCTCGGCCTCGACCTCGCCGGAGCGCACATTCTCCTGCTCGGCGCCGGTGGAGCCGCCCGTGGCGCCGCCGTCGAATGCCTCCAGCGTCGCTGTGCGTCGCTGTGCATCGCAAACCGCACGCGCGAAACCCTCGACTCGCTCCTCGCGACCCTCGTGCCGATCGCGCACGGAGTTCCGTTCAACGGCTTCACCCCACCAACCGGCTCAGCCCAGCTCCGGGCCGGCACACTCGTCATCAACGCGACGAGCGCCGGACTCCGTCCCGACGACCCTCCTCCCCTCGACCTCACGCAATTCCCCCGCCCCGCGGCCGTGTTCGACATGATCTACAATCCGCCGCAAACGCCCCTTTTACGTCAGGCCGCGTCATTGGGTCTGCCCTCCGCCAACGGCCTCGCCATGCTCGTGCACCAGGGCGCCAAGTCCCTCGAACATTGGAGCGGCATCCACGCCTCCCAAACCGCCCCGACGATGGCCACCGCCGCCCGCGCTGCGCTCGGCCTCTAGGCGCCGCGTTTGACAATCCGCCACCGCAAATCGGAAATCCGTCACCCTCATGTTCGTCCCCTTTGCTGAAGTCGCCGCCGCTTTCCCTTGGTTCTTCCCCGTGGTCGCGTTCCTTGTCGGTGCCTGCGTCGGCAGTTTTCTCAACGTCGTCATCTACCGCGTCCCGAAGGACGAATCGATCGTCACGCCCGGCTCCCACTGTGGCTGCGGCCAACCGATTAAGTTTTATGATAACCTTCCGGTCCTCTCCTGGCTCGCCCTCCGAGGACGCGCCCGCTGCTGCGGCCGCGCCTTCTCCTTTCGCTATCCCTTCGTCGAACTCCTCACCGGCCTGCTGTTCGTCGTCTGCTGGCTGCATCTCTCTCCCGGCAGCTCTTTTTCTCCGGCGTTGGTCCTGTGCGGCTGGCTTTTCATCAGCTGCCTGATCGCGGCGACCTTTATCGACCTCGATCACATGATCATCCCCGACGTATTCACCCTCGGGCTCGGCGTCGTCGGCGTGTTGTTGTCCTTCGCTGTTCCGTCCCTCCACGGACACCACAGCGATTTCTTTCTCGGCGACAGCCTGCGCGCCGGTGTCGCCTCCTTGCTCGGGTTGCTCGTCGGATCCGGTCTCGTCCTCTGGATCGCGCTCCTCGCTGAAGTCGCGTTAAAAAAAGAGGCGATGGGCTTTGGCGACGTAAAATTCGTCGGCGCCATCGGTGCGTTCTGCGGTTGGCAAGGTGCCGCCTTCGCCGTTTTCGGCGGCGCGTGCGTCGGGACAGTCTGGGTCGCCCTTGCTTGGATCTGGCAAAAAATCTCCGGGAAGCCCGCGCCCGTCGCACCACCCTCCGAAACGCCCGAAGGCGAACCCGCCGCGCTCGGCTTCGGAGCTCACGTGCCCTTTGGCCCGATGCTGGCCATCGCCGCTGGCCTCTACTTTCTATTTTTCCGCAGCTGGGTCAGCGCGTGGTTCGCGGACGTCGCAGTGCTATTTTAGCAGGCCAGCAATTCCGCCCCGTCACCCGTCTGCGCGTGTAGCACATCGACCTGCGCGCCGAATTTCTTCGCATAGGCCGCCCCAACCACTTTGGCCTGCGCTGCGCCAAATGCGCCCGACGTCAGCGCCATCACCGCACCACCAAAACCACCGCCGGTGAGGCGCGCCCCGAATACGTGAGGCGTCGCGGTCAACGTATCGACGAGAAAATCCAGCTCCGCCGTGCTGTTCTCGAACAACCTCTGAGAACTGCGATGTGACGCGGTCAGCAACCGTCCAACGGCTGTGAGGTCGCCCGCACGTAGGGCCAATCCCGTGGCTTCGACCCGCGCGATTTCCTCGACAATGTGCCGCGCCCGCTTGCAAGCCACCGGCGACAGGCGGCCCTCCGCTCCCCGCACGGTTTCCACCGTAGCCTCGGCCAGCAGTGAAACCCCGAGGTTTTTCGCCGCCTCCATACACGCACGATGGCGTTCCGCGTAAAGCCCGTCGACCAGCGCGTGCTTGGTGTGCGTGTTGAAAATCCAAAAATGAGCCTCTGCCGGCAATGGCACTGTCGCGAAAATTGGACCGCGACAATCAATGGTAACGAGATAGTTTTTTCGTCCAAATCCTGACACCCCTTGGTCGAGAATCCCGCACGGCACACCGACAAAAGTGTTTTCCGCATGCCGCCCGATTTTCACCAACGTCTCCCGCGACGGCTTCTGCTGCGTCGCCGCGAGAAAGGCCAAACCCGACGAAAGCTCGATCGCTGCACTGCTGCTGAGTCCAGCTCCCGCGGGCAGATCCGACATGGCGAGATAGTCGAAACCTCCGGGCACACGCAGCCCGAAGGCCGGCAACGCCGCGAGCACACCCAACGGATAATTCACCCAGCTCTGCCCACCGAAAAGTTTGGAAAAATTTCCGGCTGACACCGTCACGACTTCACCACCCCGGTCGCTGACAAACCGCCATAACCCGTCCGTCCGCGGCGCCAGTCCGACCCACACACCGCGATCGATCGCCGCCCCAATCACGGAACCGCCATTGTAGTCCGTGTGATTGCCGATGAATTCAATTCGTCCAGGTGCCCGGGCGATGAAGTTCGGTGAACGATCAAACGTGGCGAAAAATTTTTCGATAAGAGCGGTTTTCATGCAGTCGCACCGCCAGCCAAACTCGTGACCCAGACCCGGTCGACCCAGAAACCCCGCGATGACACCGCTGGACCCTATCCTAAGGCGCGCAAATCCGCCCCGGCTTTGAATCGAACCGTCTTCATCGCCCGGATCATCATAGGTTTCTTCGTATGCGGATTGAAACCGCGTCGGGCGGGTCGCACTGCGATTGAAAACACCCCAAATCCCACCAACGAAACTTCCTTGTCCCGCCGCAATCCGCGCTTCACCGCGGCCAACACGGCCTCCGTCGCCCGCTCCGCCGCCGCCTTGGAGGACGCCGCTCCGAGATGTTTTTGCACTTCACCAATCAATTCAGCTTTGTTCATCGGGGTCGGGGAAAGGGGCCGAGCGAACGGACGCCTCCCAGCGCGGTCAACGGCATTTCTAAGACTGCACGGCGGGACGGCCTGCTTTACGGATATTTTTCGGTCACGACTCTGGCTCCGCCGCATTTCCCGGCGCTTCACCCGCCCGCCCCTTCACCACGGCTGCAAGCAAACGTGCCATGGCTACTTCCCGCCCAACACCACGCTCCGTCGCCAGCTGGGTCGCCCGCTTGGCCAGCTGCCGGGCCATCGTTTCCGCCTGCGCGCGCGGTGCACCCAGGCCTTCGCAGAGCCGTGTGAGTTGCTCGTGTTCGGTCATGGGGCGTCGGTCAACCTCACCGTCAGCGCGCCGTCAGACCCGAAAGAAAATAGCGCTCCGGGCTTGGCCTGTATCAACGAAAGCATGGCAAGCCCGCGCCACCCGCCTGCACCGTCATCCACCGCCGAGCGCAACTCACCCACTTTACGTCCACCGTTGAATAAATCAGCCGGCAACGCCACCGGAGCATCGCCCGTCGCACTCGCGACTCGCAACAGCCGCCGCCGCACCTGCCCCATCGACTTGAGCCGCGCCATGACCTCCTGCCCGAGATAACAGCCTTTCGTATACGAGATGGCGACTTCCTCCAACCCACCTTCACCCGGCAGGTCACCACCTCCGATGTCCGTCGGCACCGCTGCAATCGCCGCTTCGATCCGGCGTCGCTCGATCTCGCCGGCACTCAGCTCGCGCAATCCCGCGAGCGCCCGCTCCACCTCACCCGTGCTCGTCGCCGGATAAATCCATTCCGCGTTCCCTTGCCGCTCTCGACGGCCGGGAAACATCACACCGCTCAACGTGCCGGTCTTGAGCACGTCTTGCACATCGTCCCCCAAGATCGAAACCGCCCTGCACGACTCGGTCTGGTCCTCGATGACCACATCGTCCGCGATGATAAATCCCTCTAACCTTTCTCGAATCACCGCCGCGGTGGAAAAGTAGCTCCCAATCCAAAAAACCGGCCCAGAAACTCCTTCGATCCCGGTGCGTTCAGCCGCCCGGACGATAAAACTATCTGCGACCACCTTGCCCTTCAACGTAAGCCAAAGCCCGTAGACAGAACCACCTGCAACCACAGTGCGTAGCTCATTAGTAAACTGTCCCTGCAAGAAATTCGCCGCGTCCTCGCCGCTCACCCGCAACCAAGCGGCCGGCTTCCACCGAAAAATCGCCGCAGTAGTAGAAAAGGTCATAGGGTTTAAGATGCTCAATTTGAACTTATTGCAATAAAAGTGAGAGAATTTGAAAACTTGTCGTTGACCATCACCAAACAAAACCTATTCCTTTGCTCATTCAGTAAGACTTCTCCCCGCTTAGCGGGGAGTTTTGGGGTAACTAAGAAAGCAAAGGCGCACCGTATAGGGGTATACGGTGCGCCACTTTTTTTGCCCATTTTTGGCCAACTGCACCCGCCAAATCAACGAAGCCGGGCTTGCGCGTCGAGTGTGAACCCCGCCACTCTGGCTCTTCATGCAGAAAACTTCCGACATCAATGTCGTCGAGACGCGCACCCTTCCGTCACCCGCCGCCCTCTTGACCGAGCTGCCGAAAACTGAAGCTCAGGCCGACTTTGTTACCCGCGCCCGGCGCGAGATTCACCGGCTCATCTTCACCGATGATCAGCGGTTCCTGCTCATCATCGGCCCGTGCTCCATTCATGACCTCGCCGCTGGCCGCGACTACGCCGGCCGGCTCGCCGCGCTTTCTCGCGAGGTCGCGGACCGCGTGCTGATCGTCATGCGCGTCTACTTTGAGAAACCGCGAACCACGGTTGGCTGGAAGGGCCTCATCATGGACCCACGGCTCGACGGCTCCCACGACATCGCCGCCGGCCTCAAGCTCGGCCGGAAATTCCTTGGCGACGTCCTCGACCTCGGACTCCCGACCGCCACCGAGTTCCTCGATCCCATTACTCCGCAATACGTGGCCGACCTCGTGTGCTGGGGCGCCATCGGCGCCCGCACCACCGAGTCCCAGACGCACCGCCAAATGGCCAGTGGACTTTCGATGCCTCTCGGTTTCAAGAACAGCACCGACGGCACGTTCACCGCCGCCATCAACGCGATCAAAGCCGCCGCCCAACCCCAGACGTTTCTCGGTATCAATCTTGACGGCGCCGCCTCCGCCATCGTCACCCGCGGCAATCCTGATTGTCACGTCGTCCTCCGCGGCGGCAGCGCGGGCCCCAATTACTCGCCCGCCCACATCGCGCAGACCGAGGCCCTCCTTGCCAAAGCCAACCTCCCCAAGTCGATCCTCGTCGACTGCTCGCACGACAATTCCGCGAAGAAACCTGAGCTGCAGCCCGACGTCCTTCGCGCTCTGCTCGCGCAAATCACCGCCGGCAACTCGTCCATCATGGGAGCCATGATCGAAAGCAACCTCGGCGCCGGCAGCCAGCCCTTCCCCGCACCGAAGGAAAATCTGCGCTACGGCGTCAGCATCACCGACGGCTGCATCGACTGGGCCGCGACCGAAACACTTGTGCGCGAATTGCACGCCGCCATGGCCCCCCGCTTCCGCTAAGCCCGCCCACCCCGTCGCAGCTCGGTTACTTAAACCCACAATTTCCCAAATTTCTTCCGTGTCTTCCGCTCCCTCCGTGGAATAAAATCCTGTCCGTATGAAATCCCCCATCCGCGTCGCTGTCACCGGAGCCGCCGGCCAAATCGGCTACTCCCTCCTCTTCCGCATCGCCTCGGGCGCGATGTTCGGCCCCGACCAGCCGGTCATCCTGCAATTGATCGAAGCTCCGATCGAGAAGGCCCTCAAAGCCCTCGAAGGCGTCGCGATGGAACTCGACGACTGCGCCTTCCCCCTCCTCAAGGGCATCGTTCAAACCTCCGATCCCGCCGTCGGTTTCCAGGATGCCAACTGGTGTCTCCTCGTGGGTGCCAAGCCCCGTGGGCCCGGCATGGAGCGCGCCGATCTCCTGAAGGACAACGGCACCATTTTCATCGGTCAGGGCCGCATCATCGATGCCGTTGCCGCCGCTGACGCCCGGATCGCGGTCGTCGGCAATCCCGCCAACACGAACTGCATGATCGCCGCCTCGCAGGCGAAACGCCTCCCGGCCGAACGCTTCACTGCCATGGTCCGCCTCGACCAAAATCGCGCGCAGACCCAGCTCGCCAAAAAAGCCGGCGTCGATCTCACCGCCGTCAAAGATATTTTCATCTACGGCAACCACAGCCCCACGATGTTCCCGGCCTTCGCCCACGCCACCATCAACGGCGCACCCGCCACGTCGATCATTACCGACAGCGCGTGGCTCCAGGGTCCGTTCTGCGAGACCGTCGGCAAACGCGGCGCTGCGATCATCGCCGCCCGCGGTCTGTCGTCCGCCGCCTCGGCGGCCAACGCCCTCGTCGACCACGTCCGCTCCCTCGTCACGCCCGGCGCGATCCACTCAATTGCCGTAAAGAGCGAAGGCCGCTACGGTTTCGACGCCAACGTCTGGGCCGGTATGCCCGTCCGCACTACGACGCCCGGCAGCTATGAGGTCATTGCTGGCTACGTCATGGACGACTTCGCCAAGTCCAAGATCGCCGCGACCAACAAAGAGCTCGCCGAAGAGCGCGCCTTCGTGGCCGAGATGATCACGTAACCGGTTTGTCTTCGCGCGTCCGGCCGCCGGACGTAGCGATCCAGCCCCTTTCATCCACCTGCGGCGCCCTCACCGGCGCCGCTTTTTTGCGCCATCACCCGATCATCCCGCCCAGCACCTTGCTGATCGCAAACGCCCCGCGCACCGCCGCGAAACCGTCCATCAGCTCCGCCGGGCCGCTCGCCCGCGGAAACACCACCTCCAAACTCCCGCCGGAGCAACGAACGCTCGCTGCGACACCCTCGACCGTGATCTCGCATTCGCGGCAGTCCGAAGGATAGGTCACCTTCAACCCGCCCTCGCCATCGAGCACCTCGATCGCATCAATCACCGCTTCGACGCTCGCGCCTTTTTTCAGGCCAAACGAAATCTCGGCAAACTGCGCCGCGAAGATTTCCGCAAACTCGGCGGTATGCGCCAAGTTCACGTTCTTTAGTTCCCGCATCGTCGTCGTCACCGCGTAGCGCGACGCATCGGCTTCCTCGAGCGCGTAAAATATTTCCACGGAAAAATCCTTGGCGGCCAGTACCGCACTTTGGCCGGCAACCGCGAGCGACACCTCCTTCCGTTTGTAACCCAGGCCGGCCCGCACGCGCTGGAACAACCCCTCCGCTTCGTCCGCCAGTTCCGCCGCACAGAGTTTCCCCAAGAACGCATTCGTCGTCGCGTTCACCGCATCCGGCACCGTGTGGTGGCCTTTCTTAAAGCCCCGCAAGGTCTTCACCACGCCCCGGCCTCGGCCGATGAAGCTGATGCCCGCAACAATGCTGGAAGGAAGTGCGCCCGTCATGTCGCCGATGCAAGCGGCGCTTGCCCCCGGCCGCCAACCTCATTCTTCCCCGCGACCGCCTTACCGCTGCCCGCAGCGATCCGCCCCGTCACGCAACTTTCGCCACGCTGTTGCGCCGAAACAGGGCGACGATTCCCACGATCGCCAGCACCGAAATCCAAATCGGCGAAAGGACCGCGAGGACCAACAGCGCCGCGCAGGCGAGGAGCGCCACTGCTCCGACGCCCAGCGCCGCCAGGCCGGCGAGCACCCCGGCCGTGAGGCATCCGGCCGCGAAGGCGATCGGCAGCAACTTTACCGCGACGATCACCGCTACAACGATCAGCAGAACTTTCAGCATGGTTTTCATGCCTCAAGAACCCGCCACGGTTCGCAAAGTTGCAGAAAAAACACCCTCATTCCCCTCGAAAAGAAATGGAGCTCCCACCCACGCCGTGTCTTCGTCCTTCGGTGGCTTCACCTAAAATTGTTCCCGTCGCCTGTGCCATCATCGAGGATGCCGACGGTCGCGTCCTCATCGCGCAACGTCCCCCGCACAAACACCTCGCCCTCAAATGGGAATTCCCCGGCGGCAAGATCGAGGCCGGAGAATCACCCGCCGATGCGCTCCTCCGCGAACTCTCCGAGGAACTCGGCTGCACGGTCGCAATCATCCACCCGCTGCCCCCGTTTCTCCACGACTACACGACCGTCCTGATCGAGATGTTTCCGTTTATCTGTCGCCTGACGGCGGACAGCCCCGCTCCGCACGCCCACGAACACGTCGCACTGCGTTGGATTGATCCCGCGGAGCTGCCCACCTTCGACCTCGCAGCGGCCGACCTCCCCGTCGTCGCTGCCTACCGTCGATAGCCAAGCCAACCCGGCCGCGTCCGTTTTGGTCACACCACCTCCCAGCCGGCGCGATTGCCCGGCTCGTTCACCGGTTTCGATTCGAGCAAATTCTGCAGCTCCCTCCCACCCTCACGCCACCATCCCCGCGGCCCGCAGCGCGGCCAAGTCGGGATCCTCCTTCGCCGCCTCCGTGAACTGCTCGTCCATGCGACACGCCCGGGCGAGCCGCGCCTTGGCGCTCTTCAACGCACCCAACAGCGAATCGTAGCACGCCAGGTTGTAGTGCAACACCGCGCTCGTCTTTCCGTGGTGCGGCTCCGCCGCCACCAAGATCGCCCGCGCCTCCTCCACGCGCCCGAGTTCGCGCAATCCAAAGGCCCATCCAATCCACGCATGCTCCAGCGTCGGATGCGCCCGCGCCAACTCCCCGCCGACGACCACCGCTTTTTTCCACTGTTTCAGCATGAGGTGGTAATCCAACCGCGCCGACCGCACGGGCGGCTGCCATTGCTCCTCCGCCTTGATGCCCTCGAGCTCCGCCCACGCGTCGCGATGCATCCCCAGGCCGAGGTAGCCCTGCGCATACTCCAACCGCCTCCGCGTATCTCGACTGAGGCTCATCGTCCGCCACCCAACCCACGCCAATCACCCGCACCCGTCAGTCCGCTCACGAGGGCAGGAGGGAAAAGCAATTTCATCGTACCAAACTTCAACCCGCCACCGCGCCCACGGCGACTCCAATCCCACTTTCTCTCCCACCCGACTCACGCCCAATCTCCGGGATCGGAGTCTCCGCTCTCCACCGGATCGCGCCGCCTTGGAGCCCGCCACCCCTCACACCAGCGAGGACTTATCCGCCAACTCGCGCTCCTGCGCCGCGCGGTTGCGCAATGCATACGCCATGTAGGCCACCACCCCGAGATTCGCCACCAACACCCCCACCTTCAGCCACGTCAAACCATGCCACAGATGATAAATCTCCACCGGCACGTAGAGTCCGCCACCCACCAGCGCCAGCCACTCCGCCCACGCCCGGCCCTTCCAGAGTCCATACGCTTCCACGAGCCGCACCACCGCATAGATCGCCGCTCCGCCCGCCAGCATCCACAGGCGCGCATCCGTCACGCCCGCCGCCGCATCGATAAAAATGCGCGGATATTTGCTCGCCGGATTCAAGTGACCCAGCAGCACCAACCGCTCCGCCAACGCCGCCACATCACGATGCAACAGACTCAGCAGCCCCAACCCCGCCGCCAACACGAGCCCCCCTTTCGCCGCCTCAAAAATCGCGATCGCCCGAATCCCGTCGACCAACGGTTTTTTCAACAACGGTGCGCGTGCCATCCCACCACCCAACACCCCGCCTTCCTCCGGCGCAATCATCCCCGAAAGAACGACGCCCCTTGAGCATCGGACTATTCGAAGGTGTAGCGGCAGGCGTCCCTGCCTGCCGATTTCGAGCGCCGGCAGGCAGGGACGCCTGCCGCTACCCATCGTCCAAATACGTCCGGCGAGTGGCATCGATCCTTGGAACCCGCTCCTACTCGCCGCCGCCCACCGCCGTCCTCAGTCCCTCGCCCTCAGTCCTTGGTCCTTGGTCCTTGGTCCTTGGTCCTTGGCCCTCGGTCCTTGGTCCTTGGTCCTTGCTCCTTGGTCCTTGCTCCTTGCTCCTTGGTCCTTGGTCCTTGGTCCCCCGTCCTTCCTCCCCTC